>Ga0307375_10000545_pt1 | contig 46566 bp, 26 predicted proteins | sample TR1MG_FD_202531 | JGI IMG/M metagenome (GOLD analysis project Ga0307375, IMG submission 202531) | Soil microbial communities from Risofladan, Vaasa, Finland - TR-1 | ecosystem: Environmental > Terrestrial > Soil > Coastal area > Acid sulfate soil | place: Finland: Risofladan, Vaasa | collected...
AGCACTTTTTCAACACCAGGATGAGCCAAATCCAATGTTTGAAAAGAATTTTTTGCAACAGCTTTCTTATCGTAATCAAATATTTGTTCAAGATGTAGAATAGCAATTGTCTCTTCTTCACCATTTATAATTGCTATATCTTCACCAATCTTATATCCTTTAGCAATATCCTCAGTAATATCAAAAGTGATTGGAATTGTCCATGGTAAATCATTTGCTAAACGATCATTTTTAACTATTGAAAGAACATCCTCTTCATTCATGAACCCATCAAGAGGACTAAAGACTCCATGAGCGATATTATATAAGTCTTCAATAACTTCATTGTTGACTTTTAATTGAGATATTTCTTTACTTTCTGTAATTACTTGCTCTCTTTTATTTTCAGGGATAACTCTATTGACTAATTTTCCACCATGAGGTTTGATCAAATTGATTGTCTCCATTAACTTATTAATTTTTCAGAAATTAATTGGAAATAGCTGAAATATTGAGCATTCATTATTTTTGAATCCCAGATGTCCAAACCAACATCTGCATAAAAATTCTAAACGAAATTAATAAGTTTATTGAACAATATCTGAAAATGATTATCTATTAACTATTATTTAAGATAAAATACTATTATTTTTCGAGGAGATTTTCACTAAGTTGTTTTATATTTTGTAGATATTTACTTTCAGTGTAATTTGATGCCATAAAAACAATTTCTTTTTGATAGAATTTAATTTTATTTTTCATAAAACTGTTATTTTGACAAATGATTAAAAACCAAAGTAAACCTAAAGCTGCTTTTTCTTCTATGTTTTGATTTCTTTGAAAGCTTTTGCTAAAATCAGATAAATCATAAATAATTTCCTGTGCTTTTTTGCAATCATTAAAACACTCAGTAAAAATAAGAAAATTCATCCCTTCAATATATTTTATTTGCAAATTAACATCATATGAATGTTTATTAGCTAATTCTTTGAGTAATTCTACTAATTCATATTTCTTTAATTTATCAGAAGCAGTATATGATAAAATACTTTCATTAATAGCTCTTGCGATTTTTAATGGAATATCTTCCTCTTTCAAAGAAATTCTGTTAGCTGTTTCTAATTGTAATTTAATGCTCTTTAATAATTCAATTTCTCCTCTTCTTCCCAAGAAACTTATCAATCTAGTAATATTATCAATGAAGTTATATATTTTATAATATTTTGAAATAAATTTCAATCCTTTCCTATTCAATAATTGAAATAATACTACAGTTGATTCTCCATCTAATCTTGCTGCTCGTAATGTTACTGCTCTTGTTAAAGGTTCTATTAATTCCATTATTATTTTCTTTTCCGATAGGATTTCCACATAATCAATAACTTCTTCTTGAGAGATATTTAGTATTGGACTATTGAATCCAAACATTGCTACTCCAAAAATGAGTGCTTTTGTGTACATAATTTGATTTATTAGTAATTTATCATTCAATTCCAAATTTTTTAAATATTGAATTTGTTCACTAATTTTTTCTTCCTTTGTTGCTGCTTTAGTTAAATCGTCGCTCTTTGTTGTGATATCTTGTAATTCATCAACAGTTTTTCTATCAATTGGTATTTGCCCTGTCTCTCTAAGGTGTTCTTTTATTTGATAATCTGGATCTATTATTGCATCAATTTCTTCAACTAATTTTATAGGTAATTTTTCAGTTTGTTTTTTATTCAAAAAATCATTAGTTAATCTCTTAATATCTTCAATATCGTTAAAATCATAAGATAGGATAATGCCTCTTCGGCCAATTTTTAACGCGTCATATTCTTCAATACGCATATTCTTTTGTATAGCTAATAATTTTGAATCTGCTATTTCATAGATTTCATTTTTATCTCTTTCTTCTTTTAATTCAGATATTATAGGTAAGTCAAGAAACTTATCCCATAAATTAAATTGATCAAAAGCATAGCTTAAACGATAAACATCTTTATAGAAATGTTCTTCATCTTTCCTTAGGAGATATTCAGAATCTTGGATAATTTTCCTAATACTTTCTATACAATCTTGACACTTTTCTTCTGAATTATGATTAATACGTGCAATGTTTATTATAGCATTAATAGCACCCTCTTGAAGAATTTCATTGACATCTTCTCCTAATAGTAATTTTGAAACATTGCACTCACTCTCTTTGGAATCTACATAAGTACTAAGAGAAAAACAACTAAATTCATTATAAATCTTCAAAATTGTATTGTGATCTTGATCTGATAAATAGAAAAGTGCATTCATATAAATTTTAACATCAAGAATTTGTAAGGAATTAACTAAAGGATAGAGAAAAACCTTTTCTTTCAAGATTTCAATTAGCTCAAGAATTTCTTTATCCTCACCCCATTTAATTAATTCTATTGCTGCTCGGGAAATTGAATCATAGATTGTTTTATTTTCAGGAAAGCGAACTAATATTTCTAATAGATCATTGAAAATTTCATTTCGAAGTTGTCCTCGAACAGAGTGGCTATCAACCATAATTTTATAGATGCTTCTTGATAAAATAGTGATTAGTTCACTAAATTCCTCTGCCCACCAAGCAATTTCTACTAATTGATTTAATAAAATCCTTTCAGAATTAATATCATCCTTTTGACTAAAATAATCAATAACATCTAGTATAATATAAGCAAACTCTACAGTTTTTCTTGTATCTAATTTTAGGTCTAGCTGATTTCGATATTGACGAATACTTGTGAAGATTTCTTGTTTACTCATAGATGAAAAATTCTTTTTTAGAAGTTTTATTTCTCTAGACATTTAATATACTCCAGTTTAATAATTATCAATTCAATATCTTCTAGCTTGTTCTAATCTATTAAATAATAATATTCTTTTTCTAAGTGCAATTAAAGAGAATTTTCCTCATGCAGATGAAAATGGTTGTTAAAATTAAAAACTTCACAACCACCCTTCACGTTTCAAAATTTGATTAGGCATTTTAAGAACTTTCAAAACTTTTGGTAAACATTCAAATTTGTAAGGAAAATCACCATACATTTCTCCCATGAAATGTCTTGCAATATCCTTCTCTGAAGTGTTTTCTAAAACAACTTTCTTAGCAAGTAATTGTTCAACTTTTTTATGTTTTACATGAGTTCCTTTCCCTAATTTTCCCAGAATAACAAATCTTTCAAAGAAACCAACATTACCAACTATTGTGATATCTAGTAATCCGTCATCAAGGATAGCATCAGGACAAAGAATCTTTTTGTTTCCAGCACAAATACCGTTGCCAATCGCTACATCAAGAGCTTTAATATCTTTAACATTTTTTCCATCATCTAGTGTCATTTTCATGCTGACATTCTTGTAAGTCAATAAATTCTTGATTAAATGCAAAGTATAAGTAAAAGGTGTTTTAGTTCCTAAGCTTGCTTCAGCAACATTTCCGCTGATACCTACTCCAACAAGACCAACAACAAATCTTTCACCATCATTTACTTTTATACAATCTACAGTCCGTGATTCTTTAGCAACAAGCATTTCCACCATGTCATCTAGCTTATTAGTAATCTGTAATGAATAAGCATCATCATTACCTCTTCCAGCTGGTAAAATACCTAATGTTGTTTTGAAATCTGTTTGTCCAATTCCAGTAATTATTTCATTAACAGTGCCATCTCCACCATAAGCACAAATTATATCATGATCTTTTACTGACTCTTTCACGATTCTGATTGCATCATTAACTCCTTTAGTCCATTCAACCTCAAAATCCAATCCAGCTTTTTTAAAAGCATCAACAAATTTCGGCCAATTTTTTCTTGCTTTTCCAGCATATGTATTAGGATTACAAATTATCTTCAAAATACTATCTCCAAGAAAATAAATTAGAAAAAAAATCATTTTATTGGTTTTAAATTTAACGAAAGAAAGCATTTTTTTTTAATGTTTTTTTTTAAAATAAAATTTTCTTTGTCACAAACGATTAAATTATAAATGAAAAAAACAAGATATTATAACAATAGTATCTAAATAGAGAATATTAAATCAATTAATAAATTCCTTAATAATTAATAAGGATTTGAATTTAGTGAAGGGATTTATAGGTACGAATATTGTTCTAAAATTTAGAAAATTCAATATTGTAGTACTTATTAGTATATTAGTTTTAATCCCAATACTTCTAAATCAAAAAATTCCTTATTCAAATATCAGAGGTCATTCTCCTTTTACTACTCCTACCGAAATTTTTTCTTTCTATAATGATACTCTTACACCAACAATTGATGGAAAAATAAATTTCAATACTTCTGATACCAATTCTGAATGGTCACCAGCTGCTATTTATAATCTATACAATAAGGAATCTGTAACATTTTCAAAATTAATAATTCAAAATAATAATTCAAAATTATTTATTGGATTAGATTGTATAGATTTTCAAACTGAAACACCTACAACAATATGGGGGTTTGGAATTTATCTAGATAGAGATCATAATGGTATATTATCCATTCTTGATAGAGCAATATATTTCAAAGTAAATGGAGGAACACAAACAGTTTCGTATAATCAATATAGTATTGTTCTTAATGATTGGGATGAGATAGAATCAGGACTTCCTGGGATTTCATTAGCATCATCCAACATTCTAGTTAACAAGGGATTTAGTAATAGTACTTTTGAGTCTATTTTTCATAGACAATATGAGATCTCAATACCATTAACACTTATAGTTAGTGCTCAAACAAATATTACAGGATTTGCGATAGAAGCATTTGAGAATTTTAATGGCGGAGAAGAGGAAATCACTTGGCCTTCAATTAATGTTGATCCTTCTAATATTCGATTGAATGCTAAACTTTGGGGTGATCTATCAATTGGAAAAAATGTTTGGGTAGAACCATATGTTATTGAAAAGAACTTTAATATTGATTCTCTAAGTTCCCCACTTAGTGATGGTGATAATCCTTTCTTAGGTAAGAATAATGGAACCTTTCTTTTAACAGCAGATATCGATGGAAATGGTGATTTAGAATTAATAGCTAGTTCAAATCGATCTATCATAGGTGAAGATTATAAAATTGCTATTTATGATTATGTAGATGGAAAGATAGATTATATTTGGCGTTCATGGTTATCAACTCATAATTCTAAAATGTTCTTAGTAAGAGGTATTGCTGCAGGAGATTTTGATGGTGATATAAAAGAGGAATTATATCTTGTAGGAGACGATAGTAGAATACTAAGATTATCTGAGTGGAATTCTGTAACAAATGAATTTGATTTAGCAGAATATGTTTTTTCACATACAAGCGGATTGATGGGTTATATTGCAGTAGGAGATATTATACCTGACGGAAATTTAAATCTGGTTTTTGGTGACCAAAACGGTGAAGTTAGTGTTCTCTCCTATGATTCCGATACAGATACCTATTCTCATTATAACAACAGATATTCACCTTTTAGTCCAATCGTTGATGGTGCTAAAGCATTTAGGATTCATGCTATCAAAGTAGGAAATGTTGATTCTGATGGAGGGGAAGAAATTTTATTCCTTTCTCAAACAACCTCAGATAATACAATTTCAACAACTCAACTACAAATCTATGTGTATAATGTCAATAGAAAAGTGCAAGATAATTTTAATGATAATTTGCCATACGATTCAACAGCAATAACTGAAGACAGTTTTGGTCATTCAATTATTGTTGCAGATGTGGATAATGATGCAACAAAGGAAATAATCATTGTTGGAAAAGAATACCTCAAGATTTTTGGTATAAATACTTTCACAAATCCTTCTGCACCTTTAGTACTAGATATCAATGATGAGTCTTCTCCTGCTATGGGTGGTGGAGCTGCAGTTTTCGATCTCGATGGAGATTCAGATAACGAATTGATTGTTGGTTGTAATAACGGAACAATAATCATTTATCGAATAACTGATCTAAACAGCAATCCTGATATTGAAGACCTAACCTATTCAATTGAATGGTCAGGTGATTTTGGTTCTTCACCTGGTAAAAGAAATTCAATCTTATTTTATGATATTGATAAAGACGGTGATAATGAAATAATCTTTGGAGATAATTTAGGTCAAATCTTCATTATAGGAAAATCTGCTCCACCTTCGGTCTCTATCATTTCACCTACAACAGGTCAATCATTCAATAGTTTGAATGTTAAAATAAATTGGACTGGTACTGATGATTTAGCAATTCATCATTATCAGATATATGTTAATGATCTTCTTCAAGGGAAAGTTCATGGATCACAAACACAGTATATTGTAATTTTAGATGGTGGTCTACTAAATAATATAATAGAAATAGTAGCTTTTGATGTAAATTGTAAGAATAGTACCAGCTCTGTAACAGTAAAATATACAGCAAATGCTCCTGAAGTTTACATTAATAGTCCAGATAATAATTTTCTAACATCAGCAAGTTCTATTAGAATTGAATTTTCAATTATTGATTATTACTTAACAGTTGATTTTTATGAAATTTGGGCGAATGATTTTCTTATTAATAATATAACTGAAATTTCTGGATCTGATTTTTATGCTGATATTGAATTATTATTTGATGGTCAATACAATATCACTGTTTTAGCAGGTAATAATTTAGGATATAAAGGAACAAGTTCTATTTTTATTACGCGAGATAATGGTATACCTAGTTTAGAAATTACTTTTCCACTAACAGGCACTGCTACAAAATATTCTACAGTAGATCTCCATTGGACTGCTTCAGATGCTCTTGCAGGTATTTCGCATTTTGTAGTTAAAAAAGATGGTATTTCCCTTATTTCCACTACAAGTAATTCATATACAATCCCTCTTGAATATGATAAAAGCTATGTTTTAGAAGTAATAGCATATGATAAAGTGGATAATTTCAATACCAAAGCAGTTGTTATAACAAAAGACACAATTCGTCCAACTGTTGAATTTATTTCACCTCAATTTGGTACAATTTTCTCTTCATCAGATGTCACTCTCATATGGGAAAGCCGCGATAATATTGGAGGTACAAATATACATCACTCTGAGATTACAGTAAATCAAATCACTAAGTATACTGGTTCAAGCGAAACTTCAATTACTTTGAATTTAGGTGAAAATGGTGTAAAAGATATTGTTATAACAACTTATGATAATGCAGGAAATAGCGGTATAGATTATTTATCGATTATTGTTGATAATTCCAATCCATTTATAGAAATCATCAGTCCAACACAGGATTATGAAACAAGCTTTGATTATGTATATCTTAATTGGTATAGTTATGATACAGGGTCGGGAATAAGTCGTTATGAAATTCTTGTAAATGGTGTACTTAATCAAACAATAACTGATTCAACCATCAAAGTATCACAAGTACCAATTTTTATTGATCAATCATCAGTTATCACAATTAGAGCATTTGATTTTCTTAATCATACATATGAGGATAGTATTACAATAAATCAAAATCCTTCTTCAACCACTTTGATATTAACTGATCCATTAGAATATACTTCTTATTCATCAACTTCTATATTTGAAATTTCATGGGAGATATCGAATGTTGTTGGTTTTATAAAATACGAAGTATTTGTCAATGAAACAAGTAAAGTGAATATCACAAATATCAATACAAAAACATATTTGATAGACCTAAGTGGAATTCCAATTGATGAATACCCTCTTTATAATATTACAGTAGTAGTGGTGACTTCAACTAATTACTATTTTGATAATAAATGGATAATAATTGATCAAATGAATCCTTATGTAACAATTTTTACTCCAAGTAATAATACTGTAATACTGAATTCCTTAGTATATATTCAATGGTCAGGAAATGATGAAGGGACAGGAATTTTAAAATATAATATAAAATTAGATGAAGAATTACTATCAACCTGTTCATCTATTAAAAATTACTATTATTTATTACTTGATCCTCAAGATGGATATTATTCAATTACAGTGGAAGCTTTTGATAAAGCTAATAATATTGCAAAATATTCTATCATTATTTTAGTTTACATAGCATTACCAGAATTTAGTACAAATATTCCAACCACTTTTTATACGAAAACAGGAGTATTCCAATTTAATCTCTCAATTACAAATCCCCAGTCAGGGATTAAAAATCTTATAATTCAATTAGATGATATTGATTTATTAAAAGAAAACTATGAATCATCAATTAGACATGACGCATTTATGATTTCAATAGCTATTAATGATACAACTTATCAAACTCTAGTTGGAACTCATGCTTTAGGTGTTAGCATAACTGATTTTTATAGCAGAGAGCTACTTGAAATCTTTACTATTAACGTAGATCAAACTCGCCCAGAAATTTTAGATTCAATTTCCTTTGGATCTCAGATACTTAGTGATGTTCCTTTAAAATTTATTTATGGGAATAAACAGAATTTCACAATTACTCTTACTGTAACAGATAATTTTGCAGTGGATAAAGTCTATCTTACAATTTTGGGATCTGAAACAAATATAACTCATGAAATGTTGCATATTGATGAGAATCTAGAAGTAGCTCAATTCAGCATAACAATTAATATTTCAAATTTGCTAGTTGGTAATTACCAATTGATTTTCACATCTTATGATATGGCTGGTAATTCATTCCAACTTTCACATAATATCACAATAATTCAAGAGGAAATTATTCCTTGGTTTTTACGTGGAAATAACGCTATTTATTTTTCATTTGGTATGATATTATTAGCTGCACTAATATCAATATCAATAGTATTAGTACGAATACCTATTTTGAATAAAAATTGGCAAGAAGAAATGATTGCCGTTATTTATATTAAAAAAACTGGTTTAACTTGTACATATGTACCATATATTCCGCTACTAATACAAGAGGAGCAATTAATTGGTGGTGCAATGATAGCTGTTCAAGGAGTGTTAGAAGAAATAACTGGTGCAGAAGAGAGGCAGACGTTAGAAACAATGGAACTTGGTAATAAATCATTAATAATCATTTTGGGTGAATTTGGTTTAAGTGTATCAATAGTGTCGAAAATTAAACCAATCCATAAAACAAAACTTAAAGCCTTTTCAAAGGAGTTTGAAACAAAATATAATGATGCGTTACGAACAGTCTATGTAGATTCAAATTCTTTCGAAGGTTCTGTTAAAATTGTTGAGAAATATTTTGGTACTTTAGATAATGGAGCAAGAATTGCCCAATTAGGAATTGCTGAGCAATTAGTAGATATTAAAAATGAGAAAGAATCAAAACAACAATTTAACATAATAGAACAAAATTTAGTAGAGAAAAAAGAAACTCCTATAGAAAAATTACTAAAAAGTATTTCCAAAGAAGCTAAAAGAAGTTTAATTAAAGTAATAAGAAATGCACCAGATATAATAATTGCTTTAACTGAAGAAGAATTTGATTCTGCAGAGGAATTAATTAATTCAGTAACACAGGATTTAGAATTCTTATTAAAAATTGAAAGAACAAACAAAGAATTAAATATTTTAATTAACACTATACTAAATTTCACAAAAGAAGCTTATTTTGGAGTTGATTCAGCTCGAAAAGGGAATTTAAGAATGCTAGAATTGGCTATTGAAAAAATATCTGAACTTTGGTTCGACGAAATAGCTGAAAAATGGTCAAATCTTGGTTGATTTTTTATTAGTTTTTTTTAAAAAGAAAGAGAATGAAGAACTTAAATGTTCTTCTTCTTAAAAGTCATTGAAATCAGTATTATCATTATTTTCAATGTTTTCGATATTTTCAGTTAAATCTGAATTTTCATTCATTATATTTTCAGAACTTTCTATAATTTCATGATCAGCTACTGTAGTGCTTTCGTTTTCATTATTTTCCAAATATTCTTCTGTTTCAGTTTGATTAATATCCTCGAATCTTTCTTGTATAATTTCAACTTGTTCAAAAGTAGGTAAGTTTTTTCTAACACCAAAATAAGTTTCAACTAATATTGTTACTGCATCGAAGTCGTTCAGATTGACTAATTCACTTGAGAGGTTATGTTTGTATGTTAATTCAAATTCCAAAGTGAATTTTTGTAAAAGTTCTTTGAGTATAGGTTTAGCATCTGTGACTAAAAGAATCGAGTTACCAAAAAGTCCTGGACATATCATTAATCGTTTTCCACCAAATTCCATTACATGAACTTTCATTTCAACATTTGTCTCCCCAGTAATCTCTCCGAGTATACCTACTACACCTGTCATTGCACCACCAAATAATTGTTCATCTTCAAACATATCTAAAGAATAAGGTACATAACAAGTAGTTAATCCTGTTTTGGTAACATAAGCAACTGCATCTATTACATCTTCCCAGCCTCGATTTGGACTTCGTTTTTTAACAACTGCAGAAACTACGATTGATAAAATAATAATTAATAATAAACCTGAACCAGCTGGAATTATTATGGTGAAAAGATTATCCATGAACCAATTGGGAGTTACTGTTTCTTCTGGATTTTCTTCCGGAGGTTCATCAGGAGGGGTCTCAACTACTTCCATTGTAACAGATAGTAAATATGTTTGAGATAATGAATTACCAGCTATATCTGTTATTACAAATTGGATAGTATAGATACCTGCTGTATAATCTTCAAAATTAATTGTTGCATCATATACATATAATTCCCCAATAGATTGTTCGGTATTTAATGTCATAGTATATGAAAAACTTTGATTAACATTGTAGATATTTAATTGAATTCCTCCTACACCATAAACATCTCTAGAGGATATTGTAAAATTATGAATATTAGACTCATTTTCATATATAGTAATTGAATTTCCATTTGAACCAAGTAATTTGTCATCTATGATAGGATTACCAAAAATACTTGGATCAATTTTATCAATTGTAATAAAGATATGTGAAACTCTAACTCGTCCTTCTATATCATAGACTGATATTGTTAGATTATGGTCATCATTTGTACCGATGAAATCTTCTTCTAAAATAGAAACTGCTTCAGTGAATGAATAATCTCGATAGTTAACTCCATAATCAAAATGAGCAATTTCTAAAGAATTGTCTGCTAGAACATAAATTTCTTGAACACCTATTCGTGGATCATATACAAAAATTTCCATCTCAAAATTTGGATCATTAGTAATGATAGATTCAGCCATATTTATTGAGAATTCAGGAGGTGCTGGGTAGATATAGAGGAATATTGTTTTAATTTTTACATTTCCAGCATTATCATATGCTACCAAAGTAATATTGTAAATGCCATCATCAAAAGTTGAAACATCGATATTTTGTGAGGATGTACTTGCTCCCCAACTATTAATAAAAGTGTTATTTATCCATAAGCAATAACAATCAATACCAGATCCAGAATCACTTCCTGTCCATCCAAGAGTAAATGAAGTTTCTAATATAGTAAAATAAGGGAATGGAGTATAGATGGATAGTAATGGATTTAAGAAATCTAATGTTACAAAGATTGTATCTGTATAATTAAATCCTGACTCCATTGCTATGACTGTAATATTAGCAACTGGATATGAGCTTTCATCTATGTAACCTAATGCTTCTGTTAGATTAATTGAAGCAATAAAAGTTGATGATGTGTAAATATTATATTGTGTATCATTAACAATTATAACGAATTGTGTGGCAGTAATATAGTAGGCATCCCATTCTATGTAAAATATCTCAGAGTTAGCATAACTATAACTTTCAATTGGGGATGTGATAAAAAGAGTGGGTGCGAAAGGATTATGTTCCACATTTATTGTATCAGATGAAATTCGATCCAAATAATCTGTAACTTGAACAGTAACAGAGTAAATTTTTGTAACCGAAATATCCAAAAAATAAGAGGTTATAGATGTGTCAGTTAGTATTGCTTCAGATATTCCATCAACTATTATCTCAATTTCTTTAATTGCCGTTCCAATATCAAAAGCATCCCAGATTATTGTTACACTGTTAGCGCTTGTGGTATATCCATCATATGGATCAGTAATTGCAATAAATGGATCTTGAGAATCAAAAGCAATGGTATAATAATCATAGTTAAAATTGCCTGCTTCATCCCAAGCTATAACCGTTATTTCATTTGGTCCTTCAGTACTTAATACAATAGTATGATTGAAAGTTATAGCGGGATCTATAGTTTGGACTAAATCACCATTAATCTTTATTTCAAAAATATCTAATCCACTACCAGGAGTATCACTACTCGTCCATTCAATGAATACAGATGCTTCATCAGTATAATAATCACCATTAGGTAATGTAGGATAAGTTAGAGGTACTAAATCAATAATCGGATCTATTTTATCTCGTAAAATGTGTATTATGCTATCTCTTTGATTTCCAAGAATGTCGTATGCTATAATTTTAATTTCATATTCTCTATCAATTGTCATTCCCACATAATAATAGAAGTCTGTAGTATTTCCTAATAATTCACCATCTCTTAATATCTCAAAGTAATCGATTGGAGATAATTCATCATAGGCATCCCATCGAACTTCAATTAATGAAGTACTTACAGCAGACCCATCAAGAGGAGTAGTGATATCTATTTCAGGTCCACTATTATCATAAATAACATAAATCATATCTCTACCACTATCACCACCACTATCAACAGCTAGGACAGTTATATTCCATAAACCTTCAGAGGGTAAATAAACATCGTAATATTCTTGAGTTATTGGACCAGTACCAGATCCATTAACATAAATATAATAATCAAGATCGTCACCTAATGGATCAAAACCAGTATATTCTATTTGAACTGTTTGAACATTTGTTCTGTAATAATTATCAGGTTCATCTATTGTTACTTCAGGTTTTCCAGGATCATGAATAATATAAGCAATATCAGAATCTACGTTATCACTTATATCATGGCATTCAACTTCAACGAAATTATCTCCAGCAACAAGTGAAACGATATAGCCTAATTGTCCGCCTCCTATACGAGCTACAAAATTACTGTTCAGATAAATATCAAAGTAAATGATTGGTAGAGATAAATTATCAATATCCCATTCTACAAGTATAGAACTTTTGCTACTTCCATAAGCCCAAGATGGTGAAGTGATTGTTATTATTGGATTTGGACCTAAACCTAAAACAAGAATCTGCCCAAAATTATCACCAATTATAGCATCTTTTATCCCATCTGCATCTACATCAAGTCCAATAATAGAATTTCTTTTACCAGGTGAAGAACCAATGTCTCCTTTCCATTCTATTGTGTAGATTAAATCCTCTATATCGTTATCTGCATTTAAATCTTCAATCTCTATTACAAATGTTGTACCATTATTACATCCAAAAATTAATTCATTATTGGAATCACCATCGAGATCGAAAACAGCAGCACCACCACCCATTGAAGGGGAAGATTCATCATTGATGTCGAAGACTAAGGGTATTTGCGTATCATTAAAAGTCAAATGACCAAAGATTTTCAAATAATCTCTACCTACTAATATGATTTCATTAAAATCATCATTATCTACATCATCAACAATAATTGTATGACCAAATCGATCAAATGTATTTGAATGGGAATATATAGATAAATCATCCTCCCATCCAAATGTTGGATCATCAGTGGGATTATCATAAATTGAAGTAGCATATGCTTCAAAAATTTGTAAACCAGTATTTGCTAAAGAATCATCGACTGTAAATTGAGAAAGAATAAGAATTTCATTTACATCATAAATATCATGATCTGCTTCAGCTACTTCTACTGCATGTACTTTTGTAACCTCTGAACCATCGATATCTGGGGGGCCATACCAAGCATTATTCCATAGACTAAAAGGTTTGAATTCTTTATCATATTCTAAAATTCCAAAACTAGCATCACTATCTCCAAATAAAATATCTGCATCACCATCATTTGTAGCATCTCCTATTGCGATATAACCCATTAAATTATAGGGTGTACTTAGATATTCATTTTCCCAAGCGAGATATAATTCATCAAATTCTCTTGTTGCTGGATTCCAATCACGTAATGCTAGAATTCTGTGATCATCACTACTTGCTATATAAATTTCATCTTTCCCATCACCTGTGAAATCATAGCATTCAATATCTTGTACTCTATATAGACTCGAATAATGAATAGAATCCCAAGATCTCCATTTCTCAACTATGTCTCCACTTTCAACATCATAAATAATTATAAGATTAGTATCGCCTGTTACTGTTCGATTGGAACTAACAATTAGTTCTTGATAACCATCTCCATCAATATCTCCTTTTGCTAAGAAAGTACCATTATTTGGGCCGATAGCATCATCTTTGATGTTAAAATTTTCTTTTATTACATATTTTGTAAAAATCCCATCCTCTCCAAGTTGAATATCTCCCCAAAATTGTGGATAGGTTCTAAATTTCAGATTTATATCAGAACAATATGGCCAGGTAATACTTCCAGAGCTAGTAACAAATTTATTTGTAGCTTCAAAACCAATTCCAAAAATATCTCCTGGATTGAGATTTAAAGTATCTAAAGCAATCCGAAATTCATATTGTCTGTGGTTATTTATAGTATCAAAGTATGAAATATCGAATTGTGAATTTATCGTAACATTGCTTGTTGCAAGTAATGAACCCCAACTACCAGTTTCATCAACAATCCAAACACCTGAAACAGGATATAAATAATCTATGTGTTGAGTTTCATCTAATTCATTTAAAATTCGAATAGATCTATCAGGAATATCCAGAATGCCATTATGGTTAACATCGAAATAAACAATTGCTCCCCACGCAGTAATTGGATCTATAATTTCATGTTCAATCATATCTAATCCAATATACAAATAATCATCATCATTTTGAAGCAAAACCTTACCTTTTGGTAAGCTTAATGCTCCATACATATCATAGATTGCAGATGATGCCCACTCTTCTGTTGGTATAGTAGCATTAAACTCGATTTTACCATCAATAGTAGGAGTAATTGTGCTATTATACATTGAAAAAATTTCTTCAGGAGTAGCTATTGGTGAATGACCTCTTAATGTATTAGTTTGAAATTGAGTAGTTGCTAAAAAGATTGATAAGGTAATTAGAATTACCAAGGAGAATTTGAAGCTGAGCTTCTTTATCTCTTTAAAATTTTTATAATCCGATTTAGGCATTTGGATTTCCATCCTATAAACTTCGATAAATTAGGCTCAATCTAATTTCGACAATATTCATTTTGTTAAAAACAAATAAAAGACTTTAGATTTAGGATATTTAGTTTTAAAAAAAAAAGTAAAAAGGAAATTTTTCATTCCTTTCTTGCTAATGCTTCTCGTAATTGAATCATTTTTTCCTGATCATCATTCAATATGATTGCAAATTCTATTCTTGATTGATCAAATGGTTTTACAAAACTAAAACCTAAAAGCCAACTAAATAACATCACTCCAAAATCCCCAATAATAGCAGTTGCATTAAATCCTTTTGGAACAACAAAAGCGATTGATTGTTTACCTTTAGTTACTCGACATTGTGGTTTTATAAAAGATCCTTGAGTTATGAAAGGCTTTTGGAATGGATTTCTAATCCAAGTTTTAGTTGCTCCTTGTGCTTCTATTATATTTTGATCTTTTGAACCTTGCAATGCTACATCTGCCATAATTCCGACTATACTTCTAATCTCTCTAGCAGTAGGATTTTTTTGAGTTAAAACCATACGAATTATATTACTACCAGGCAAAATAAGATATTTTACCTCAACCTTTTGTCCTGCAAGATATTCTTTATCATGAGTGATAGTCCATGTAGATTTCACACCCTTCCAGAATCCTTCTTCAACAAAACTTGTTTCACTTTTCTCTTGTTCATAGAAAGGATTATCTGCATTAGTATGGAATAAAATCGGTTGTAATCCGCCTAGATAAGAATCAAAAAAGAACTTAGGACCGATTTCTGGATACTGGTCAAGTAAGAAGTCTTTATTTTTATCATCTTTAAGTCTGATTAAATTACCTCCAATTTTTTCTGGAACTTCAAAAGATAAATACCCATTAGATACTGTTTTCACTTTATCTCTATCTTTACCTTTTTCATTAAATTCAATAGTATCTTGTGTTGCTATTAGAAAATAAAAATCAAAATTAAAATCAAATTCTCCACTTAAAAGAATGGAAATTTTTTCAATTGTTGATTTTGTTTTTTCTGGTACTTCAATCTCAATTTCAATTGAAGTAGCTTCAAATGATGTTAGTTGTGGAATTGGAATTTCATTTTTTATACCATCTTTAGTAATAAATCCCCCCTTCCAATCTCTTGGTATTTTCATTGTTAATGTACTGGGTAAAGGATATGCTGACACAAAGAAAATTTCTAACGATTTCTTAATTTTTTCTCCAGCTTGAAGCACGTTATCTCCAATTAATTTTATATCAAGTGCTTGAGTTATTTTTAATCCAACGAATTCTTCTTCTGGATCAAATATTTGATTGCCAACAAGCTGATTCCATCTGTTTCTTACATCTTCCAACGAGTTCATTCCAAAACAGAACCACAAATGTACTGGTTTTGTTTTTTCTTTTGGTTGTAGTTCTATTGTTTTGCTTTCTAATTGTGCTAATTGTCCACCACTTGCTTTTATTTTTTCAATGTTGTCCGGTTTCCAAATCCAAGCAATATAATCATTATTCATTAATCCTTCAGCTGCAGTCCAAGTTTCATGCCAAAAATCAGGTTTAGAAGGGACAAGTGGATCAGAAACAAAGTTGGTTAATGCATCACTTTCGATGATTTTTCCTCCTATTGGTGTATATGCTCTTCCTTTTGCAGTGTATGGATTAATTGAAATTCCACCAGAAGCTGTGGTAGTTCTTGCACTAACATGAAGAGATTCTTCTTTGTTTGTATTTGTATATTCTACCCAGTATTCTACTTCATTTGTTCCCAGCGAGACGCGTATGAATTTCTTTACTAATAATCCTGGAACTTGAATACTTTTACCACTCAAAATTAGAATGGCATCTTTTCCATTGTATTTTATTTCATGTTCAAACAAAAGTGTTCTATCAAGTGATAAACCATAAGGCGGACCTGAAGCATGGTTTAAAGGTGCACCACCTGAATTTTCCCTCTGGATAATTCTTAATTGACCACCTTCCAAATTAACTCTTACATTTAATTTATCAGTGACTAGATGTAGGATCTCTCTATCTTTTATCTCAATTAATTCGAATAATTTATTAGATTTTATCAGAACTGGATATTGATAAATGGGCATTTCTTCAAATTTTTTATCAACGTTAATTGTTGTGTGTGCGTTTATCATGAATTGATTTTTCTTAGCATTTAGAGGTAATGTTATTGGAATTTCTATTCCAGAAATTTCTTTTGGAGATATATTAAACGCTATTTTTTGATTAAAACTATCTAATCCTTCGATTGAAAAATTAATTTCTCCTTTTAATTCAACATTTGTATTATTAATCAAATCAAATGAAATTCTTGATTCTTTATCGAAAGGTAGAGTCTTAAAACGATTTTCTGTTACTCCTCTAAGTTGTACTGCTGACTGTATTTTCCCACTTGTGATTAATTTGTAAGTATTCTCTCCGATAGTAATATTTGTAATAATTCCTTCATTCTTTCTATCATTATCTCTGAATGTTTTTGAAGTTTTATTAACTACGAATTCTCGAGTAATTGAAAATGCTTCTCCCTTCTTCAAATCAATAGTCTTCGGAAATGTTTCCTTCCAATTTAATCCTGGAAATTCATTAATTTCTAAATCAACAGCAGTATCTTCTATATTACTCATTATTGTTATGGTTAGTTCGTTAGGAATTCCAATATAGATTTCATGTGATTTTACTCTAGTTTTAATACTTACACTTTTTCCCTCAAGCATTTTTTCAAATCCACAAATACCCCAACCAAAGCGATCTATCTCAACATTTAAGGAATCTTCACCTTCTTCAAATTTGTAAGTGTATAACTCCATATTATCGACGATATTATTATCAGGTGCCTGAATAAGTTCTCGTTTAAAATTTCCATACCAATTAGGATGTTTCTTAAACCAATCTTTAGCAATATTTGATTGTAAAATTCCAGGTATGAAATCTTGCATATATACTGATGTATCCGGTACCCAAAATAGACCAATTTTCTTATAGAGTGGTACTGCATCTAGATTTCCACCCCAAGTGTGTAAATCTACTCGAGTGATTCCTTTCTCTTCAGCTATTTCAAGTGATTTCAGAAGTAATCTCTTACCAAATTTCTTTCCTTTTACCTTTGGTGTTACACCTAAAATTGAAATATAAGCTGCTTTTTTGTCACGCCAATGAGGATAAAGACCACAGTACCCAACTAAATCTTCGTCATCATCAATAGCAATTAAATCTGCTATAGCAGAAGTTTTGTCAAGCCAATCATGTACTCTTTCCTCAGTATATGGAACTCCACCAGAAAAACTACCTGGCCAGAGCTCATTAAATTCATTAAACATTTTAGCTGCTTTTTTAGCCATAGAAGGAGAATATGTTGTTATTCTTCCCCAATTATTGTCTGTCATTTTATTAGCTCCTAAAAAATTCAATTTTCTAACATGTTTGATGATTCGAATTTTATTTTCTTAATTTCTTTCTTAACAATTTCATGAATTTCTTTTCTGTTAGTCATTTTTTTCACCAATTTTTGAAAATTTATATCTAATTACAATTCTCATATCTTACTTATATGGTCACTAAATATATGAACAATGGTTAAATGTGACCAACAAATAGAACATCCTTAATTTCATTTAAAAGTAAAATTCACTTAATGGAATCTCTAAAAGTAGACTCTATAAGTGAAGTAACAATATGTGACTATTGAAAAAAGAAATAAAATTATTGAATTTCCAATAATTTTATTTCAAAAGGTTTGAAGCTCATTTCTAAGTTTCTATTAATTATTGCAGTCTTATTTTTTATAGTACCATCTATCAATTTTTCTTGGCATACAGTGAAATTCGAAGTAAAATTAATTTTAGTAGAAGTTTCAATGTCTTGATAATTGTACAGTAAACAGTAGAGATTCTTGTTTTTCATTCTTAAAGATGAGATTCTAATCATAGGATTATTAACTGTAATAATTGGTTTAGTGATAGAATCATTCAATTCTGATTCTAAACAAACAATTGCTTTTGATTCTAAATTAAATGCATCCGAATGATCAACACTAAAGAGGATATCCTCTCCTTTTGAATGAATGGAAAAGCTGTATTTGAAATTATAATTCTGATTCATTTCTTGAGCTCCTGGTGAAGCAAGAAATGGTCCTGCGTGTAAAGGTCGTTCTGGAAAATCTGATCGGGATAAAAATCCTGTACATCTTAATAGTGTAAGAGCTAATATATTCCCTTCAGTTAATTCAACTTCTGGTAATCCTTTGTTGAAAAGAGTAAATGCTTCAGTATTCGTTTCATTTTCTACTCTAATAAAACGCTTTTGAGCTTGGATACCAGAGGGTTGTTCTATAAAATCTATAAAATTGTCTGGTTGAGCTTGTCTTTTGGTAAAACCAAAATGTGTCGATGTCAATGTATAATTTGAAGAATATGGTAAATTAAAACAAATTCTTAATCTGTGATCTTTTGCTTTATTAGTAAGTGTAGTTTCAATATCAATTCTAGGGATATCTCTATAAAATCTAAATTTTGATTTGATAGGAATCTTCACTTTTCCAATTCTTTTATCTCTTTTTTCATTAAGTTCTTTGAATGTTTCAAAAAGAAATGTTTGAGTTATTTCGCAAACAAAAGATCCTTTAGTAGTAATTTTTCTTTTAATTTGAGATATTTTCCTTTTAACAGGTCCAAGTCGACTAAAGGTATATTCATCTCCTCTATCACCCCAATCTTCAAACATGTGAAGATTTTCATATGTAGTTTTAGTTTTCTTATCATAAATATTCATTGTTCCATCTTTATTGAAGTATATATCATAAAATTGATTCTTAACAGAATTTTTTGTTATAAATAATCCTTCATTTTTAGTCGAAACTGCTGATTCACTGATTAGAAATTTATTAAAAGTTAAGGGTGTTAATGGTACAATTGCACAATATTTTTGTTTACTACCTTTTGTTGCTTTTACATGAAACTTCTGATATTTTTTACTATCAATAAGTTCACTAACCTTTTGTTTCAAACTTTTTACATCAAAATCTCCAATTGGTTCCTTATCACAAATGATTGTTATATTACAAATGGTGGGATCTGGGGATTCAGAGATGATTACTTCATTAATATAAACATCTATTAATTTCCTTCCGGGAAGCATGTTTAAACCTGATTTCACAAGGAATTGTATCATTGTATCTTCAAACATTACATCTTCTTTTTCACTCAATTGTTGAACTTCAAATGAATTTCCTTGTCCATCAATAAGAGAATTTATTGGTTTGCTTAAAGGTGATTCAAATTCAAAGTACATTGGTATTTTTTCATTATTTGTAGGATTGAAAACATAACAATATGAATTCGCATTTCTTTTAGCTGTTTTTTGTATCTTTTCTAATTCATCAGTAATTACCGATTTTGCAATACTTTCAGCCCAGAAATATCTAGCTTTCATTTCCTCATGTGTTTGATCTACTGAACAACCACAGATGGAATCGTGAGGTTGATTTTTTAATAACCATTTCCAAGCGAGTTTGATATAGGAACCAGGATACTCTATTTTGAAATTATGTTGTATTATTAAACCAATAGGTTCAGCGAAGTGAACCAATAAATCTTCTATTTTATTATCCCATTGTTTTATCCACATTCTAGCTGAATAGGTATCTTGTAAAAGAGGAGCTCTTTTTGAGGATCTAAATTCTCCATAGTAAATTGGAGGATTATAATGTTGTTCTTTGATATTTTTCTTTAGTAGTTCAATATATTCATCTAGCAAACCAATCTTGATTTTCAAATTTGTTGAAGTTTTTTGTGATAAATAATCTATCAAAAATTCTTGAGGTAATTGATGATCAGTCCCATTCATTAGTAAATAGACTGGCAATGGAGAGTAAGGTATTAGATCATCGATTGTTTGTTTAATCCTTTCAGAAATGGCATTCTTCTCTTCTGTTAATCCTGCAAAATTACCATATCCTTGTGGCATATAATTACTAAGAATCTGAACATCAGATTTTTCATGACTTTTCCAAATAAAAGGAACAGTACTTATCTCCTCTCCTACTCCTCTCCAAATTACTGCTGCTTCAAAATCAGTTAAATCAGCTAACATTTGTGGAATTACTCGAGAATGACCAAATTGATCAGGTAAATAACCTACTTTCATCATGGGGATATTGAATTCTTTTGCTAAATCAAAACTAATCTCTAGATTTCGAATCAAACTTTCTTGTCCAACTAACCATTCATCAGGGAGGATATACCAAGGACCAGCAGCAATTTTTCCTTCTCGAATTAGTTTCAAAACTTCTTCCTTTTTCTCAGGTCTAATTTCAAAATAATCTTCGAGAACAATTGTTTGTCCATCTAACATAAACTTGTAATCTTTGTCTTTCATAATTTTAAGCAAATTATCAATCAATTTAACTAGCTGAAATCTGAAAACTTGAAATGGTTCATACCATTCTCTATCCCAATGAGTATGGGGAATAATAATTACTTCTGCAGTATCATTTTCTTTTAACATTATTTGATTACCTCAGGTAGAATTTTTTCAATATATTTCATTGATTCTATTGCTTCCTCAAGTATAAGTTCATAAACAAGGGGACCTGAAAATTTATTCTCATCAAGAAAACTAAGAAGTTTCTTTACTGGTAATTCATGCTTGCCTAATGGTTTGTGATCTATATTTGGATATGCACCATCATGTAAATGTAATTCAATTATTCTATCAAAATATTTTTCAACAAATTCCATTGTTTTAATTTCGCCAGAATAACCTGCCAAAAGATGTCCAGTATCGAAGCAAATGCTTAAATCTAAATCCTCAATAGTCTCTTCCATCATTTCAAAGGGAAATTCAATATTCTCAACAGCAATTTTCCTTGAAGGAATGTTTGTTTGTTCAATCATTTGTGATATTGCTCTTGAAGCTGATGTTTGAAATTGTTGAAGTAAAAATTCTTGTGCAATCTCTGGAAGTCCCATATGTATAAATTCAACTGTTAGTGATCCAGTAGGATGTATTACCCAACATATCGGATCAAGTATTTTTGTTAATTCTATACATTCAACAAATGATTTTATTGATCCTTCTCTTATATGCTGTGAAAAAGCTGCAGGTTCCATTGCCCACAATGGCAGATGAACAGAAAAAGTAAGGTTTTTTTCTTTCTTTAATTCAACCATTTTATTGATTTCATCTCGAGAAAGTATCATAGGTAGCGCGTAAGGTAAATCTCCTGTAACTTCAATGTGAGTAAATCCAGCATCGATTGATTTCGTCATAGGATTAATGTAATTAAGATTGGAAAAATCTATTTCACCTTTCATTATCATCTGAAAAAGATCTGGGAAATCGAATGGCCTATGCCCAAATAATAGTGTCATTTTTCAACCTTCAATTTCTGAAACTGGTGCAACTTTTTCACCATATTGTATATCATTTTTAGGAATTCTAAATGGATCAAAATTCCCTAAAATAAGGATTGGTAAAGATGCTGCGATGAAAGCTGCTGCAATTGGTCCTAACCAATAGAGACGTTCAACATAATATTCATTTCCCAGATAACCTACTAATATTAGAGCAATAGCTTGGAAAATGTTCAATGGAATGGAATTGAAACCATTATACATCCCTGCTCGAGATTCTTTTGTTACTCTTTCATCTTTATCCGCTATGTCAGCTATAATTGCGTAAGGGAATAAATAAGGTGCTGATAATCCTAATCCAATTAAAAATCCGTAGACATATCCCATTACTGTTAGTGCAGTCTCTAAAAGAACGATAAATAATGCTGAGAGAGGGAGAACTAAAGCTAGAAAACCAAAACCAGCTACTAGAGCCCATTTCTTACCAATTTTCTTGGAAAGATAAGCCCAACCAGCAAAACAAAGCATTACAGTGCCAAAGACTGAAAGCCCAAAAATCACTGTTTGAGTTATACCAGTAAAACCTAAAATATCCGTAGCAAAATCTAATACCAAGGCTGTAATTAGAGTCAATCCCATTGAATAAACTCCTTGTCCCATAAACCAAATGACATAGTTTTTATTTGTTAGAACAACTTTGAATTCTTTCATAATTTTACGTTCTTTTCTTTCAACTTTTTCATCTTTCACCATAAATAATGCTGGTAAGAAAACAGCTACTTCAATTACAGCAAAAACCAAGATAATTATTATAAGTACAGTACTAGATGTTCCTGAAAGTGCTTGTCCTTCTTCCAGTCCTAATAATCCAGGTATAAGAAAAACAAATCCAGTACCTAATAATGATGAGAATAAATTGGTTGTATTTTGTATTCCAGACATTTGAACTCTATCATCTTCTGTAGTTACTTCGGTCATCCAACTTTGATAAGGTGTTAAAAGATAACCATAAAACAGATTAAACATTGAATTCCATACTAATAACCAAACAAAAACTGCTATTGTTTGATCTGATGAAATGAATAGATGCGGTATAAATAACATAACAAAAGATAAAGCTAATAGTGGTGCGCCTGTCCAGATGAAAAACTTTCTTCTACCTATTTTTTTACCTGGAATTATATCTGAAATATAACCAAAAATAAAACCTGAGAAGGCAATGATAATTTTCCCAATAGCAACTGCTGTTGCATTCATATATGGAACATCTTTCAAACCATATACATTGTCATAAATCCAAATTGTAGCTAGTGTTGCTACATTCATAAAAATGCTGGTTCCAAAACGACAAATCCCATATGCAATTTTTTGTCCTTTAGTTAATTTTGACATAGCATCACACTTTTTTTGTAGATTTAAAAAACATAGAAATAAGCTCGTTCAACAATAAAAATTTTATTAGCAAAAATAAAACAAAAAAAATTAATTTTTTTTGAAAGAATTAAAAAAGAAATTGTTTTCAAGACACAAAAGCATTTTACATTTAAACAAAAATTAAAGGGAAAAAACTTCCTTCCCTTATTTTTCTTCTTTTATTAGATTTCTAGTACAAATATAGGCATTATAATGAATTGGATCAGTAAATCCTAATTTTAAAGCTAATCTAGCTGAAATTTCATTGTCAGCATCCCAATGAGGAGTTATCCCTTTTTCTAAGCTCTCTTTTATTAACGCTGCACTAGCAATTGTTGCAAATCCTTTCCTTCTATATTTTGGTTCATCATCTGTAAAAACTTGTACTTCAAATTCATCATCATAAATTGGCATTCCTGCTGCTGCAACACAAATTACTTTTTCTTCTTCTTTGATACAAAAACCTAAACCTCTATTTACCATTGCTTCAGGAGATTCGAAAAATGGTAGAAAAGCTGGTGATAATTTAGGATTAAAATTATAGACAGTTTCAATATCTATTTTCTGAAGACTAAATCCATCTGGCAAATCTCTCTCGAGAAGCATCTCAATGTGTTTAATTGATAATTTCTCTGAGGAAAACTTAATTCTAGGATATGGCGTTAAATCAAGTTTTTCACTTGCGATTTTTGTCCATTCTTCATTTGGGAATATTAAAAGTCTATTTTCTGTTACATATTTTAATAATTCAATTGCTGCTTCTATTTCATGGTCACCAGCAATTATCTCAAATACCTTATAAGATAATAAAGCCACTTTTGGATCATCAATATAATCAGCTAAAACTTTTCCAAGTCTATCATTTAGAACTGTTTTTGTTAAAATATATAAAAATTGATTACTTTTGAATAAAGGTATTAATATATCATTTTTAATAGGTGGAAATTCGATAATCATCTTTATCAAGAGCTTTCTACTTGTTCGAATTTAAAAATAATACTAATTAAACTAGTAATTCTGTGTAAAAACGATTTATGTCCACTCTTTCTTTTCTGCTGTTCTTGATTTCACTTTACTTGTTGGATCTGCTACTAATGATACAGTTTCACCATATTTTGAGGTTGATTTTCTCTCTCTGAATTTTACTAATATAGGAATTCTTAAAGCTGCTCCTGTTAGTACTCCTGTGCCTCTTTCTAAATAAGGTAGTAATCCTATATACCTTTCAGCAAATCCTGCTAAGATATCTTTTGCAACTAAAATATCTGATTGTTCTGTAATCCGTAAAATTAGCTTAGAATTACATTGAGAAAGAATATCTCTATCTAGACCACTTGGTCTTTGACTTACAATTCCTAAACCTGCACCCATTTTTCTCCCTTCTCGAGCGAACCATTCTATTGATCTTTTAGTAGGTGATTCTCCAATTGGGATAAATCTATGAGCTTCTTCGATCAACACGAAAATTCTTTGAATTTCTTTTTGTTCCATTGTTCCCCTTAAACGATTGAGGTAACTTGATACGAAAATCCTTCTTGCTCGTTCATCAAATCCTGGCTGACTTACATCTAGAATGGTTATCTGTTCTACATTGAAGTCGTTTTTAACACTAGTAAAATTCGTTAGGTCCTTAGTTTTCTCGGTAGTTTCTTGTCGTCGATGGTTATTATCATACTCTTGAATAATAGAACCTGATTGATGACAAATAGCTCCATTCATAACAGTAAAGAAACCCATTTTTCTAAAAACTTCTAATTTCCTTACTATCGGTCTTCTACTACTTCCATCTATAATACCATTTTCAATTCCATATCCCAGAAATCCATCTATATCATAGCATACAGCAAAACCAAAAGCTTCTCGTATACCATACCAAGTATTCTCAATCTTCTCCTTTTGTGGACTTGATAAATCATACATAAAGCTGAACATTTCAGAAGTAGATATCTCAGAAAATAACATCGTTACAGGTTCGAGTGAAAAATTAACATCTAATTTCTTAGACATAGCTAACATGTTTTTATAATATCTAGGTTGGTATCGATTTGGATAGAGTACTTTTACAAAATATTTAGGAAGTGAAGATTCTCCTTTTGGTCCAGATGCATGAGATAACCCCCAATATTCTCCATGTGGATCGACTATTAGAGTTGGTAGTCCATATTCAGAAAATTCTTCAATAATAACACCAGCAGCATAGGATTTGCCACTACCACGTGAACCAAAAATGGCTAAACCATCTGAACCAAGGTTATTAGGATTTAGATTTACTGGTATCTCACCAGAATGTTCACCAAATAAACCAATTTCCATTGCTCCTCTTTCTTTTCCAAAAACAGCTAATTCTAACAAATCATCTCGGCATTCAAATACCATAGATCCAGGCGAGACCCAAGCATTTGGTGTTGAAAGTTCTCCTTCAAAAGAAATATTTGAAACTAATACAATTTCAATAATATGAAATTCTGTGAATTCAAGCATTGAACGAGAATCCAAAGATTTTCGAAGTCTATCCATCCAAAATTTCGCATAACGTTCATCACTAAGCTGTGGATTTTCAGCTCTAATGGTAGTAATTCTTCCTATGAGCGTATTACCATTTGCTAATGGGATACTAACAAAATTACCTTCAACTATATCTTCATGTTCAACGTTTTCATCTAATCTAACAATTAATGTATCTCGTTCTCTTGTTACTCCAAGAACAAAGCCTATTTTTTTTGCAGGTTTTGGCAAAGAAATTACCACCAATATCTCTGATAATGTATTCTTTAATTTAATTTTCTGATTAACTTAAATAAACATGACTAGTTTCTAATGAAATAAATCATAATTAATAACTAATTATGAAAAAAAAAGAATTGTAATTAGTATTTCATTCAATGAAAAAATCCAAAGAAATAAACGAAATACCATTCTAATAAATTCTTTATTGACTGTAACGATTCAGTAAAAGAAAGACTACTACTGTTATTGCATTGACATGTACAATTACTACAAGCATTGCTACATGCACTATTACATGTATTTTCACAGCAATTATTGCAGGAATTATCACAAGATTGTGCACAGTTATCACTACATGAATTACAGCAATTTTGAAAACAAGTACTGCCACAATTATTGATACACTGATCTAATAATCCAGCAACTAAAAGTCCAAAAAATACTAGTCCTCCAGCAATAAGCAGAATTGGTAAAATAACTGCAAAAACTACTATTAGTATTATTTTTTTTCTTTTCTTCTTTTTTTCAAGGTCAATTGGATCAATTATCTCTGCTTCAAGATTTATTTCTCCATTCTGTGATGTAAAAGAGATTTCATCTGAAGGATATGGTTCAATTTCTTCTATTTTTTCAGATGGTTCCTCACAGAAATCTTGTTCATCATCGAAATATTCTGATTTCCTGTCTTCAGTCATAGTTAGCAATCCCATAAAATTTAGAGATGCATAATGCGTTATACTTTAAATTTATTTTCTAAAAGAAAGAATTCAGAAAAAAACTAAAAGAATCATACATTTAATTCTTTATTATTTGCTTTTTGACGCGTCTTTTGTAATTCTTCTTCAACTATTTTATGGATTTTTCTCACTTTAATATTTGTATTGCGAATAGGTCTACAAGGAGGATTAGCATGACTAAGAGGACAATTTGAACAAGCTCTTGTATTAGCATTTTTTCCTCTGCTTAATCCATAAAATTGATTACCTGCAAGTATTAAAACAGCTAAAATTATTCTGACCCACCATTTAGGAACTGCGATTATTATTGCACAATAAGCACCAATACCAAAACCTGCTACAAATCTGAAAAATGCTTTAATCCATTTATTCTTTAATTTAAGAAATAAGTGAAATATGGCTAATCCAAAACCAGCAAAAGGCAAAATAGAAATTACATATGGATTATACCTAAAAATTTGTGGGAGAGAGAAAAATAGAATTGTATATAGAATTAATGCTGAATAAATGCTGGAACAACCAATACAGAAAGGTATCCCTCCTATTTTAAAATAATGATTTTCATATTGACTGCAAGCTGGATGATGCCCAAAAACTCTCCAAGCGCGTATTTTCAGAATAGCCCACATAGCATGAAAAGGTGTTTTTTTAGTTAATTCTACCTCCTCAGAAAAGTACGGACTGTAAATCCCAACTGAAGAATCAATTTCTGAAGGACTATTCTCCAAAATACCCACCTATAATTTTCTCTTTATTATTAATCTAAAAGAACAATTTTCTAATTATAAATATCTTTTTGAAGAATTTTTCTTGTGGTAATACTAGATTTTCATTAATTATAGTTACAGTTTTTTAAGTAGAAGCAGTACTTTCTAAAGTTAATAGTAAATTTATTTTACCTTAAGAACAAATAAATAAATACTACTCAAAAGATGTGAGATTAAGATGACAGCAGTCGATAGATATTCAATAAAATACAAAAATGAAATAAAACACTTCCATACTCATCTAGAAGCTGTAAAGTATGTTTTAAGTCTACCACCCACCACTGAAAAAATAGAAATAATAAAATATGGAAGTTGGCAAAAAGAACTAATTAATTTAGTTGGAGAAATTAATGAAATCCAACGCTTGGTTAAAATTGTTAGTTCATGGAGAAATTGATATAACCATTTGAAAAGTGAGTTTTTTAGTATTTATCCATCTATTTCCATCTTTATTTTCAATTAAGAAAATTAATCACTTTCAATTAAAAATTTATGAGTTTTATTTTTAAAATCTGTACATAAAAAGTGGCGAAAAGTTGACCATTACTAGCGTCTCGAAAACTCTAAAGGATTGAGAGTTATTCAATTTTCTTTTTGTGGTCTTTTTCCTTCAGAAATCCTATATGACATCGAATCAATCCTAACGATGTGGTAAGTCTTTTTTGAAGGCTTTCTTTTCGCCAATTATAATATAGTCACTATATTTAAAATACATATCATAAACAGCAACAGTGTAATTTACTCTAAAAATCAGAGTAAAAATCTGGAAAAGTTAACATCAAAATGATAAAACTTAACTTCCCTCAACTTCTATTGTAAATCAATTAGGAATTTCTTTCTGATTTAATAGAAAAATTTCGATTTTATTTAGTTTTTTTTAACTAGATTTTTAATTAGTTATTTCTAATAATAATTATCTTAATCAAAAGGTGAATAAATTGTCCGATAAACTCTATAAAGTAAATCCTGATGAATTAATTATACGTGATCATCTTGCTGTTGATAGAACTGCACTAGCAAATGAAAGAACATTTTTAGCTTATATAAGAACAGCAATAGCAGCTGGTGCTACAGGATTTGGATTGATCAAGCTTTTTACATCTCTAAGTACAACAATAATAGGGTGGATTATCATTTTTTTAGGTATAATTGTATTAATAATTGGTATTATTAGATTTTTCCAATTTAGGAGAAAAATAAATGTATTAAGTCATGCCTATGAAATTGAAAAGAAAAACAAAGAATAGAAGAAAGAAAATTTCTTCTAATAATCTAATTTGTCGAATAATCTCATTGTATCAGGTTCAATTTCTAATTCATCTAGGAATCTCATAGCTGCTCTATTTGGATCACTTGAACGATAGATATACCTTCCAACAATAAAGATATCTGCTCCTGCTCGTAATGCTTCAGCTAAAGGTTTACCGGGTTTTAATCCACCAGCGACTGCAACATATCCGCCTGTAATTTTCTTTATTCTCTTAATATCTCCCCAAACATCTCTTGAAGCTGAAGTACCTTCCTGTTTAGCTCCACCTTCTTTTTGATCAATTTCTTGATCAATTCCTCTATGGAGAATTACTACTTTCGGTTTTTCCTTTAATTTTTCAAGCATAGCAATTAATTCAGTTTGATTTGTATTTAGGGAATCAATCCATGCATGAACTCCTCGTTTAGCGCATTCACGAATGAATTCTTTAATGGTTGCTTCAGGTGCTATACCAGATACAACTACTGCATTTGCTGTTGCATCTGCTGCAGCATTTACTTCTGCACGACCAACATCCATAGTTTTCATATCAGCAATAAGATATCCACCTGGTTTTAATTCTCTCATTCTAGCAAATGTTTCTTGTATACCATATTCTTTGATATATGGAGTACCAATTTCAATAATCAATCGTTCAGATTTTGGTAATTGTTCAACAATCTTTACTGCTGCTGACAGTGAACCAACATCTAAAGCTACTTGTACGTAAGGTGGATCCCAAAGGAATTGTGGTTTGAATTTCATCACTGGGTGCTTCGCTCTGTCTTTTTCTGCTATGAGTTTATCCATTGGTGGATATTCACTTAGCGCTCTTTTTATTGCTAATCTAGTGGCTCCATAATTATAATAAAAAATCTTCGACTCATCTTTTGCTTTTGGATGGATAAAAACACTAACAATGACTACATAATCCATCAATTTTGCTTTTGGAATGTCTCCTTCTGCAGCAGCATCTGCAACTGCTTTAGCGACTGCCATTTGGGCTGGTCCGAATATTTTCCCTGCTTGGTCAAGATTATCAATAGTTACTTTTGGAACAATTAACGTTCTTGGATGAGGACACAAATTTGGTTTTATAAGTGCAAGTAGAGGTGTATGCCCTTGTGAGAGTTGAGTCATACCATTGGCAAAAGCATATCCAACAGGTCCATCTTTATCACCAATCATCAAATCAATATGGGCTAATTCATCTCCTTTGCCTTGGAGGGCTTCTCCTATAAAGAAATCTGCCATTTTTAATTACCACCGCGATGAAATTAACTTCTTTTCTATGTACACATCGGAATCTTTCATATTATAAATATATCTGACTTGTCAATAATTCGTAGATATTACATCTTAAAAATTAACCACTTTTACCGAAAATTTATTTGTTAGTAGAAGTAGTAAAACATATGTGGAAATGTAGTCCTGTATCTTTTTTGAAAGGAGACAAACCTTTGGTTATGGCACATCGTGGTGATAGTGCCAATGTCCCAGAAAACACATTGCAAGCTTATCAAGATGCATTTGATTTAAAAGTAGATGTAATAGAAACAGATTTACGAATCACAAAAGATGATAATATTATTTTCTTTCATGATCGATCAGTAAATCGAACTACAGACGGACGAGGTGCTGTAAAATCTTTTACTTTAAAGCAAATTAAAAAATTAGATCAAGGATATAATTTTAAAGGTGTTGGTGAGCTTAAAGATACTTATCCTTTCAGAGAAAGAGGTTTCCAGATTCAATCATTAGAGGAAATCTTGAATCGATTTCCAAAAATGCGTTTTAATATGGATATTAAAGACCGAAATCCAAGAGTTCCAGGTGTTTTAGCTCATAAATTAAAAGAGCTAGATGCTGAGGATAGGGTAATGATTGGTTCTTTCCACGATAAACAATTATACAGATTTCGATTACAATCTGCTGTTCCAACAAGTGCGGGACCATTAGAAGTATGGCATTTTAGACAAAAAATCAGGAAATGGATAATTGATAATCCAAATGTCCATTACTCAGTTGATGCTTGTTTGGAACAAGAAGAAGTACTTGGTGAACCAGTGCCTTATTTTGCTTTACAGATACCGGAAAAGTTTTTCTTCTTGAAAATTTTTCAAAGTCCAAGATTTTTTGAAGTGGCTCATATGCTAGGTATTGCTATACATGTTTGGACTGTAAATGATCCAGGACATATGTTTAGATTATTAGACTGGGGAGTTGATGGAATCTTCTCAGATAAACCTAAACTTCTACAAGAAATTGTTGAGTTTAAATTTAGAAAGAAATAGCAAAAAACCTAAAGACACATAATGTGACCTCACCTTCAGTGGTCTCTTTTAGAGTAGTCTAATTGTGAATTGGCTTTTTAAATAAGATTTAATATTGTAAATATGTGATGAAAAATAATTCTCACAATAATTAAATGAAAAAAACATGGTGTTTAGAAAATGGCTATACCAAGAACTATTCTAAAGAAAAGATCCCGAACAAAACTTTCAGAAGTAAAAGGCGATCTTAAAATTGGCAAAGGTGCAATAATCGTAGCAGAAAAAGATACTATTATTGTTAATGGTAAAATTAAGAACAAAGGTGGATTCAAATGTATTGGAAATTTAGAAGTTCTAGACATTGAATCAGAAAAAGGTAATGTGAAAATTTCTGGTGATCTAACTGTTGAAAGAGATATTGAAGTTGGTAAAAAACTCATAGTATCAGGATCACTCAAAGCAAAAGATGTTAATGCTGGAATGAAAATTGAAGTCAAAAAAGATCTTGAAGCTGATCGACTTAACGCTGGAATTCAAGTAATTCTTAATGGCACATCAAAAGCAGAATCAATAAATGCTGGAATGAAAGTTACTCTTCGAGGTGATTATAATATCGGAAAATTGAATGCCGGAACAAAATTACTTCTATATGGAACTGGTGAAGTTAAGAGTTTAAATTCCGGAACAAAGACTATTACTCATGGAGGGAAATATGGTAAAGCAAATGCTGGCTTATCAATTATCATCAAAGGTCCAGTTGAAATTGAAAAAGCAAATGCAGGATTTAGTGTAAAATTCAAACAAACAGCTAATGTCAAAACTATTAATGCTGGATTTTCAATACTAGCCTCTAAGGATCTTATTTGTGAATCTGCAAATGCTGGTTTCCACGTGAAATCAAAAGGAAAAATTGAAGGCAATTCACTAAACGCTGGATTTAGTATAAATGCAGTAGCTGATATTATTGCAGAAAGTAGTGCAAATGCAGGTTTTAGTGTTAAAGGAAAAAACATCACTGGTGGAAATATTTCCGCAGGAAGAAAGATTGTCGCCAAAATGATTAAAGGTGTCAAGATAAGCGTCGGCAAAAGAGGTCGTATAAGAGGTACAGTAATCGCAGAAAGTGTCCTTTTAAGAGAAAAAGTTAAAGCTCAAACAATTTATGCTACAGAAGTGGAAATGTATGAAGGTAGCAGAGCTAAAAATGTTCATGCTGAAACAATTGTAATTGAAAATGGTGCTAAGATAACTGGCGATGCTAAATATACTGATAAATTACAAGCAGAAGCAAAAGCAAAGATAAAGAGACCTCAAAAAGTTGAATCAATTCCTGAATTAAAAGGATTATAAAATTCCATTAGCTATTCTTTCTAGAATAGCTTACTTTTTTTTAATTTTTAAGTAACAAATTGTGACCCCATATTGTGAACTTGCTTTAAATATAAAAAAAAGATTGTATAAATAAGATAAATAATGTTAGGTGATTAAAAAATGTCTGATAGAGAAATTGAAAATGGTCAAGTCGTTAAATTAAGCCATGTCAGTGGGAATTTACGAATTGGTCGTAATGTAACTTTAATTGCTGAAAAAGATACTATTGTTGTGAATGGTTCCATTATCTGCAAAGGTGATTTAATTTGTGAGGGCAGTTTACAAGCTAGAAATCTCAAGGTAAGAGAAGGAGACGTTGAAATAAACGGTAATCTAGAATTAGAACAATATCTTTCAGTAGATAAGAAATTAGAAATAAGTCGTAATTTAATTTGTCCAGAAGTCTCAGTAGGAGGAACTCTCGTAGTTGAAGGTGATTTGAAAAGTGATACTGTCTCAATTGGTGGAACAGCAAAATTGGGTGGAACAGTATATGTTGAATCTCTTAAAGTTGGAGGCACTTTAAAAATCTATGATGAATCAAATATTGGCACTCTAAAAGTTGGTGGTACAGTAAAACTTGAAGCTAAATCTGAAGTTGAAGAAATATCTGTTGGTGGAACTCTAAAAGTATTAGGTGGTATTTTTCAGAAAATTGATGTTGGTGGATCATTTAGAGCAGATGAGTATGTTGAAATTGAAAATATAAATGTAGGTGGAACAGTAAAAGTAAATGCTGATGCTAAAATTGTTAATTTGGATGTTGGTGGTACCTTCAAATCAGATGGTAATTTAGATTTTGGTAAGCTTAATGTTGGTGGAATAATCGCTATTCTAGGCAATGCTGAAGGTGATTCGATAGATGTTGGTGGAACATTAATTTGTGAAGAAAATCTCACTTGTAAAAATTTAATCAATGTTGGAGGAACTTGCACTATCGGAAAAGTTTTAACAGGAGACACAATTCGAATTGGTGGTAAGGTTGAAGCAGCTCTTATATTTGCCAAACTTTTTGAAATAGGCAAACGAGGAGAAGTTGAGGCAACCGTCAGTTCCGACAAAATAATTATTCAATCTCATGCAACAGCTAATGATCTCTATGGCAAAGAAATTCGTTTAGAAGAGAATTGTAGAGTAGGTAATATTTATGGTGAAGATATAGTAGTAGAAGAAGGTGTCAGAATTAGAGGAGAAATACAATATACAAAAGATATTTTTATTGAAAAAAGTGCTAATCTAGCTACCGAACCTAAAAAGGTTAAATCTTTACCATCAGCTAAAGCCAAGAAATAAATATAATATTCTTCTCTATATCCTTTTCTTTTTAATAAAATAAGCTAATTTTCTATTTTTGGAAATATTCTTAAGTAAAGATGATAATTGTGCAAAAGAATTAAAATAGAAAAAATTACTTTATCATTAGGAGGAAAAAAACCTTTGAGAGCTACATTGAAGCGAGCAAGTAGAATTAGTATTTTAGCTTTTACCCTAATAGTAATGACATCACTCATAACTGTATCTTCTGTTATTGGTGGTCTTGTTATGGATAGACCAAAAACAATTCAACCAGGAATAAGTAATGTATTTATTTATTCAATTGATAATTTCAAGAACCGAAGATATACAATAACAGTTGAACTTGATATAACAGTTCCAGAAGGTTTTATACTACAATCTTTTGTTGTTTTTAGAAATGAGTGGGAACGAGTTAGAGCTAATGATTCTTTAGGTTTAATTGATATAAATCCAACTCTTTTACTAACAAATAATACTGTTGAGAAATCAAATGCATCCATACTTGAACCAGAACCGGATATTTTAATATATGAAGTAATAATTCCTGATAATGATGATTGGACTTTTGTATTTTTAAGTCTAAATAATGCAGATATGTTGTGTCATATCCGAATTACTAATCGACATATTCTATGGTGGCTTTGGATTGTTATCCCTTCAATTATAGTTATTGGTTTAGTTTCCTATGGTGTAACAGAAAATGTTACTAGATATCAACGTGCTACAATGGAATCAAGTAAAGCTCTCAAAAAATTGGGTGAAAAAAGTGAGGGTGAAAGAAAACGTTCTGTCTATTGGTTAATCAGTAACGGCACCGAGGAAGATTTAGTTGCCTTAGCTGAACAATTGAATAGCGCAAATTCAATAGTTCGTGGAAATGCTGCATGGGCTATAGGTGGTCTCGCTAGAAGATTAAACGATAAAACCTATGGAGCAGTTATTACTCAAAAATTCAATGAAGAAACTGATCCAATTACAAAAGAAGAAATGGTAGCTGCATTATGTGATGTTGGTTATAAACCTGCTTTACAAATATTAGAGAAATACCTTCTTTCTGATAATAATGAGATATTACGTTTTAGAATAACAGAAGCTCTAGAAGAAATGGCTATTGCTGACTCTGCTCCAAGTCTAGTAAAAATAATTAATAACGATAAAAATACTGAGACCTTAAAATTGGCTGCTAGAAGAGCAATAAAGAAAATAGCTGATAATCAAGGAACTACAGTTGAAGATCTAATAAAGAAATATTCAAATTAAAGCTTTCATTTTAAGCTTTAATTCATATTTTTTATTTTTTTAGCCAGATATTTCATTTAGAAAAATTATCTCATTTAAAGAAAGAAATCGAAAATCTTACAGAAAAATTTGAAGCTTTACAATAATATCCAGGAATTCATCTATATCGATGAATTCCAATATTTTATTCTTCAGCGAAAGATTTGTTTTAAAGTTCAACAAATAATTATTTGTGATTTTAATGACTTTTAATTCGCAAATAAGTTTTTTGTACTATAAAAATCTTGAAAGAGCTATAGAGTTTTATGAAAAAATCTTTGATTTTAAATTAACATTCGATCAAGGGTGGGCTAAAATTTACCAAATAACAGATGGAGCATTTATTGGTTTAGTTGATGAAAAAAGAGGTTATTTTAATTGGCAAAAGGAAAAAACAGTAATGATTACATTGGTTACAAAAAAAGCAGATGATGTAGATAATTGGTATAAAGAATTACAAAAACATAACGTGAAATTTCTTTCAGAACCACGTGATATCGATGAAATTGGCATTCGTTGTTTTATCTTTGAAGATCCTGAAGGATATGTTGTTGAGATACAATATTTCTATAATGGAAAGAATTAAAACAACTAAAGTGATGTTGAGAAGCAAATTTTATAATCAAAAGATACATTATTATTTGACATTCAAATTTGGAGAGAATCTGCATGCCTATGGTGTTATACAACAAAATCATTACAGAAAACAGTTTTGAAAAAATAAAGGAGAAAAAGAGTGGAATTGTTGGGGTACGTGTTGATATCAATAGTCCCTTGAGTTTTGAATCATTTGAAGGAAAAACATACAAAAGAGTAATAAAAAGTCCTCGAATGGATGTTTGTGCTGAAACTATTATTCGAATATCAAAAATGGGTTTTGTTCCAGTAATTTTTGCTCATCAAGGGAGAATGACAGAAGATGGACCAGATGAAAGCTGTATTTCTATGAAATCTCATTCGGATATGTTAGATGGAATGTTACATAATTTTAACGTACACTTTCAAGATGATCCTATTCTAAGTCTTACTGAATATGATTTCCTTGGTTTATCACCTGGAGATGCTGTTGTTCTAGAAAATACTCGAATGGAAAAATTAGATAACGGGAAATTTTTTGAAGATGAAATTGATGAAGGAAGAAAGGAGTTTAATAGAGTTTTTGATTCAATTCTTGATTATTATGTAATTGACGCCTTTCCAACCTCACATAGATTAAATACCACCATGGCACCCATTTTCGATTCAACACCTGTTTTATTTGGTCCTGAATTCATCAACGAATATCAAGAAATAAACAAAATTCGAAAAAGATTGTATTCTGCTCAACCTATGATGTTTGGTTTTGGTGGAGCTAAATTCGATAAATTAGACAATATGAAAATTATTTTAGAAAGAAAAAATGTTATTGCTTTCTTTGGAGGAATTCCTGCTCAATTATTACTAAGAGCTTCTGGATACTCTCTTGGCGAAACTAACGATAAATTTCTTGAGGATAAAGGTATAGATGTTGCCAAAGAATTACTACAAACAATGAAGTCTGGAGCAGATTGTTACCTTCCAATTGATTTTACGGTTAAAATCGGTGAAAGAGGTAGAACTATTAGAACTCTGAGTATAGATGATACTAAGAAATATTCTGATGGTTCAATATTAGATATTGGTGAACATACAGTTGATTATTTTATAAACGACGTTATTTTATCTTTCTTATCAACACCTCCAGCTCATATTTTAAATAATCATAATGGTTCTAAAGATTTTGAGTGGATGTTTGTCCAAGCTGGTCCTTTTGGAAAAGTTGACGAATATGGTCTAAACACTCTCCCTTTTATTGCCCGTTTATTAAAGAAAGATTTGAATATCACAATTTTGGGTGGAGATTCTGCAGCGTTTATGCGAACAAGTGGTTTTGGTGATGCTGTTAATCTGATACTAAGTGGTGGTGCAGCATTATCTTACCTAGCAAATGGTAAAATAAAATGCATAGATAAAAATCCTACATTTGAAAAATATTTTAAGCAGAAGGATTAGCATTTCCTCCATAGAAGTAAATCATAAAAGTAAGTAATAATTTAGAAGGGTAATTTGCTAAATGTCTATGATATATTTAGATGAATATTATGAGAAACCAACTGCTAGACAAAAAAAAATTTTTAAAAAATTTCTAGAAAAGCAAAGTTTAGAATATGAAGACAATGTTGAAATGACTTTAAAAGTGATTGATGAAGCTACTGGTGAAATGGTTGGAACTGGAAGTATTGATGGAAAAGTATTGAAGTGTATAGCAATTGATCCAAAAAGAAGAGGAGAAGGATTATCTGCTCATATATTATCACAACTCGTGAAAGAACAATATAAAAGAGGGAGAAATCATTTTTTTGTATTTACTAGTCCAAAAAATATTGAGGAAACTGCTGGAAATGTTTTTGCAGGATTTAAAATGGTAGCAAAAACAGAAGAAATTGTTTTACTTGAGATGGGATCCTCAAACATTGATGAGTATCTAAAAGAACTAAGATTTAAAGCAAGAGGATTTATTGAAAATGTAAAAGGACCAATAGGTTCTATTGTAGTAAATTGCAATCCATATACTTTAGGACATCAATATTTAATTGAAACAGCAGCTAAAGAATGCGAATACTTATTCGTATTTGTAGTAACAGAAGATAAATCAGTTTTTCCAACAAAAATTAGAGTAAAATTAGTAAGAGAAGGTATAAAACACCTCAAAAATGTTATGGTTCTTGAAGGTGGAGATTATATCATATCTCCAGCAACTTTTCCAAGATATTTCTTAAAAGAATGTGACAATATAGCTCTTGCTCAAGCAAGACTTGATGTAATAATATTTGGTGATTACATTGCTCCTTCGTTAGGTATAACTAGAAGGTACGTTGGTGAAGAACCTTACTGTTTGGTTACAAAAGGATATAATCAAGCTATGTTGGAAATATTAGTTCCTAAAAAAATTGAGCTTAAAATAATCCCAAGGTATGAATTTGAGGGAGAACCAATTAGTGCTTCTAAAGTTCGTGAATTAATAAAAGAAGACAAGATTGAAGAAGTAGCTAAATTCGTTCCGCAAATAACATATAACTTTCTTCTTTCAAAAGAAGCGCAACCTATTATTAACAAAATTAAAGAAAATAATACAAGGCACTAGATTTCTATAATTTTTATTTGTCGTTAGCTAAGAAGTATAGCATTAAAGCAACAGCTAGTAGATCAGCACAACCACCTGGGCTGATATTTTGTTCAATAAATTTTTTATCAAGTTCATGTACTTTTTCCAACCATTCATCAGAATAAGTATTTTCACATAGAACTAATTTATTTGCTTCTTGTTTAACCCAAGTTAGAGCTTCACTTCCATGTCTGGAGAGAATATTTGTATCATCTACACGAGTCATTAAAAAGAGTAAAGCCATAATCATGCACTTTTCTAAAGGAATACCAGATGCAATTGCTTTGTTAATTACTTGATAAGCAGCATCAGCATTTGGAAAACCCTTTTCAGCTTCCCCTCTAATACCTGTAACACCTATATCAAGAAAAATCCATTCACCTGCTGTAACTTTTTGTTCGTTTTTATCTAATACCATAAGTTCTCGTTCTACAATTCCTTTAGTAATTTCTTGAACTACCGAAAGAATTCTTGTTACTTTTAATGATCCGGTTTCTCGTGTAGAAATATAACCAGCAGCAGCAGCTATTATCATCCCACTGAATATTAGTCCTTTTTGAGTATTTACACTATTTGTAGCTAAGAACATTTCTTTTTCTGCAGAAACACCTAGTGAGCGAAGTTTTGGAAGAATCTCAGTCATTTCTCCTCTATGTTCTATCGCAATTTGAGCTGCTAAAGTCATATAATGAGAAATTGTTGCAGTACTTATCATATAAGTTGATATATCCATATCGTGATGCGCACCAGAATTAAATCGATCAACTAATCCTGGTTTTGGAGAACAAATAGCTTCAAGAAGCATTGCTTTAGTAATTTTAGCACCAATATTAAATGCTAATGGTTGAATTATCATTCCTTTCATAAATTTGTTACGAGCAGTGTTATCATATGCTATTCTTTCTGACATTTTATTCATGACCTAATATACAATCATCTTTTAAACGATAATAGCTATATTATATTACTTTAGATTGATAAAATTATTTTATTTTAAAAAAGAAAAGAAAGAATAAATATTTAGAGATTTAAAGTATTGTAGAATAAAATATTATACAAAACATTCTCGAGAGTAAATGACTTGATGAATCTTGGAATTAAAAAAACTAGAAGATATTTTCTTTTAATATTAATTCCAATTATTATTTTATCAACTTCATTTTTTAATTCACAAACAAGACTAAAGTTTGTAATAAAAAACGAAAAAGCGCTACCGGAAAAAATAAATCAAATTTCTGCAAACATCAATAATGTGAAATTTATCGAAAAAGGTTTTTTTGATGATGATTGTGGAGTTGAATTGGAAACTTCTGGAGTAGTTTTGCTAGGTACTATTGCCTATGTTGCTAACGGTGATCAAGGTCTTGAGATATTAGATATTTCTAATCCTCTAAAACCAATTCAACTATCTGCAGCTGAGACTTTTGGTACTGCATTAGATTTAGTCGTTTATTCCAATATCGCTTATGTTGCAAAAAATAATGGCGTAGCAATTTTTGATGTTTCAGATCCTAGAAATCCAATTTTGCTGTCTACAATATATCTTTCTGATACAAAAGAAGTAGCAATAAGATCGAATCTTCTTTATGTTGTCTCTGGAATTAATGGTTTTTATCTTTTTGAAGTCAGTAATCCAGCTGAACCATTGTATGTTAGTAATTGGCGTGGAAGTTTTCATTTAAATGGTATATCTGTAATATCAAAATTCGTTTGCCTTGCTTCAGATGGAGGATTAGAAATCATTGATTTAACCTTTCCTCAAAGACCTTTTAGAGGAAGTTTTTTGAATATTTCTTCGGACATTGCTACTGGTGTAGATTGTGTTGAAATAAATAATCAGAAATTTGCTTTCGTTGCAATTAATTATGATGGTTTAATTATAGTGAATTTCACATTACCCAATCTACCTCAAAAAATTGCTGAATATACTGATTCTCGAATTATTGATGTAGTTTATTATAGTGGTTTTCTCTATTGTTCAACTTTCAATTCAGGATTAGAAATAATTGATATTTCCGATATTAAAAATCCAAGTAAAGAGGGAGACTATGATACTGACGGTAGATGTATTGATGCTTCACCAACAAATAGCAAGACTGCTCTAGCTGATTCAGAAAATGGAATAGTATTTCTAAACACAATTAATAAACAGAATCCAATCAAATATTCCTCATTTTTCGATAAAGGAGAAGCAACAAGGATTGTCATAGAAGGCGATTTAGCTTTTGTTTCTGACCGGACTGGTGGTCTTGAGATTTTCAATCTTTCTAATATTGATAATATTGATAAAATTGCCACTTTTAACAATGGAGAGGAAATTAATGCTGTTGATGTAACAATTAACAATGATATAGCAATTTTATCTGCTTTTGAAAAAGGGATAATGTTTATTGATATTTCTAATCCAAATAATCCTTTATTGTTGAATAGTTACTATAATGGTTTTCATGCGCAAAGAACTGTAGTAAAAGATAATTTAGTCTACGTTGGAACTTTTAATGATACTCTATTAATTTTGGATATTTCAAATATCAATTCAATTTCACTTGTGGGTTCCTATGTTTTCCCAAAAGATGCTTTAGTTGAAGGACTATTGATCGATGGCGATATTCTTTATGTTGGAGCGACAACACTCGGTATTTATAGCTTGAATGTATCAAATCCTGCTTCAATACAAATGATTGATTTTATTGAAGACTCAGGACAAGCTTTTGATTTTACAAAAACAGAAAATTATTTAATAGTAGCAGATGGATCTGCAGGATTGAAAATCTATGATGTTTCTACAAATGAATTAATAGAAATATCTTCTGCTACTGTTTTTGGAGTTTCACGAGAATTAGTACTATATAATGAATTTATATTTGTAGCAGATTCTTCTAAAGGTTTAACTGTTTATAATATTTCAGATAAATATTCCCCTATAGAAGTTGGGAGATATACAACTCATAGAATTAGAGGAATAAAATTTTATGAACAATATATCGTGATAGGAGCTACTTTTAATGGTACTAGGATTTTGTCACTAGATTCTGATGGAGATACATTAACAGATTTTGATGAAATTAATGTCTATGGCACTAATCCTTATAACTACGACACAGATGGTGATTTTGCTTCAGATGGTTTTGAGGTTAAATATGGTTTTAATCCTTTAGATCCAGAAGATGGTTACGAAGACCCAGATTCTGATGAATTAATTAATTCAGGAGAAGATTTTTACAATACAAATCCTTTTAATAATGATACCGATTTGGATGGAATGCCAGATGGTTATGAAGTGACTTATAAGCTGGATCCACTAGTAAATGATGCTGATAACGATAAAGATTTAGATGACCTAACTAATTTTGAAGAGTTTCTTTTAGGTACTAATCCTCGTAAATATGATACTGATGATGATGATTTTTCTGATGGTGTAGAAGTAGCTTATGGCACAGATCCTTTCAATAGTAAAGACAATCCGCTTACTCGTTTTATTAAGAGAGTTGTTTCAGTTTCTGTTATAGGTTCAGCATTATTAGCAGTTTCAATAGTCTTCCTTGTTAGAGAAATAAAGAGAAGAATAAAATGGAATCATGAACGGGAAAAAATGTTACAAGAGGAAGAAGAGGAAATATTAGTTTTTTGAATTTTTCTTTCCTAAATAGAATGCTTTTTAGATGAAGTTATGCCAGAAATTTATAGATTAAAAATTTGTGGTTGAAATATTTTTGTCTAATTTGCATTAAATGAAATGTTTTTATCACAGAAATAGTCTTAAAGAAATATATTAAATAAAGGTTGGCATTCATGTCCGAAGAAGATTATTATTTTGATATACTTAGTGAGGAAGATGAAGAAGAAGAGGATCCCTATAAAAAGAAAGAATATCAATGGGGTTCACAGACACCACCTCCTCCTCCTGAACCTGAGCCTTCACCTTATCAACAAGATTTTTATCAAGATCCCTATCAAGCAAAACCAGCTCAACAAGAATTTTATGGGGACGGATATTATCAAGATTATCAATCACAAAGAGAACCCAGTGGTCCGGGTAAAAGTCAAAAATACTGGTTCTGGGTAGGAGTACTAATTGCAGCAGGATGTTCAGTTGTAATTATGCTTATCTTCAATTTCACAGGAGCTTCTAGACATCCTTTAGTAGGTTATATTGAAATTATACTCCTCTTAATTTGTTGTACTCTTCCAGGACTCTTTGTAAGAAAAGTTGGTAAAGGTATATTAGGTGGATTGATGATTTTTGGAATGCAATTCTTTATTCCATTAATTGTTTTCTATGCTTCAGGTCAAAATCCCGCAGCATTTTTCTCTCCCTACTTTATATTCTTAAATGCTTTAGGATTATTAAAAATGGGCTTAAATGATGTTTTTGGTTTTACTTTCTTGCAAATCCCACCAGAAATACAAGCTTACTATGATCAATATGCAGGTTATGCTGCATTTGTTTGGGTATTTGATTTACTCATTATGTTTGGAATCATGATATCTGTTGTTATTGCTAGTTCTTGGTTGTTTTCCAACCTCTTCACTGAAAAAGCAAAGAATTTCTGGACATGGTTCTTATTACCAGGACAAGCAATTGTAATAATTTTCAATTTAGTAGTAATACCATATGCTTTGCTTTGTATGTCGAGTACTGTTCAAATTGGTGGTTCTCTTGCTGCAGGTGGAGCAAATATTGCTGAAATAGCAATGCCATTTGTTGATGGAAATACTTCTTTAGAAAACCTTGACACTCAAGCAATTTTAGCACGATTGGATCAAGCTGATATGTGGTTTGAATTAGCAAAAGGTAATTATGAAGGATTAAGTAATCTACAATTCTTTGCACTACTAAAAGCTGCTTCGATGCAATATGGTTTTGTTATAGACATCTTTGATAGTACTATATCAGCAGGATTCGAACTTCTTCAAGCACTACAACCATTAGGTTATGGATTTTTCATTAATTCTAATGATACTGATTCAGAAGTAGATGGATTATACTACCAATTGAATGAATTTATGGAAGTTTATGATACATTTGGTTCTATGTTTAATTCTACTGGTGGTAAACCTACTGAAACACAACTTGCAGAAAGTGAAGCACTAGTTGAAGGTATAATCACTGACATAGATTACTTATTAGAATATTATTTTGATGAAGTTTTTGATCATATAATAGCTGCAAAAGATGAATTAATGACAATCAATCCTGATGATTTGCGTAATGTTGGAGGAAACCAACAGGTTCAAGATGTTCTAAATCAGGTTGCTGATCAACTTGATAATATTATGAATATCACTGAAGAATATAGTATACTTGTTCCTCTAATATTAGATTTAATTGACGAAAGTCCTCATCTTTTACGAGCAATGGTTAAAATGCTTATAGGGAATGTTCGACTAGTACTTGGATATCAATTCGACCAATGTCGTACTTATCTAACAAACGCTTCTGCAGAGCTTGATGTAGTTATGAGCATCTTTACTCCTGCAAGAAGAGCTGAATACGTTAATTCTCCAACAGCGCTAGGATTCTTTGATTTTGCTAATGATACTTTGAATCTATTGAAACCAATTATTGCTGAAGAAGGATACTTAGCAGGTACTATAGGCAATTTAGTCACAAGCCTTGATGCTTTAGTAGATCCTGCTGATCCCAATTCAACAGATTTAATGACAGTTGATTATAATCAAGTTTTTACAAATATGAGCTATGCAATAAGTAACAGTACTGCTTCAGTAAATGAAGGAACAAAAGCAAGAATTATGTTGGATTCCATGGGCGATAAAATTAACAACTCAGCCTACTCAATAATGAATGAACCTGCAAATACACTTGTATCTGCTATAGACAGTGCTTTCCAACCTAGACAATTTGCTTTAGTCATTGATTATATGGCGAGAGGAGTAAATTCTACTTATGCTTCAATCTATTACATTAAAGAAGATGACCGTATAAATACATTAGTTGAATTAGATAATGCTGAATTTGAATTAAATAATGGAATAGCTGTTTGTGATGCTAATCCAGGTACACCAGTTGCCGCATTCAAAGGATTCCTTGAAGCATATAAAAATGCAGTTGTAGATATTCGTAATACTATCAATGCTGCAGCTGACCCAATAAATAACAGTACAACTTTGAATTTAATTGTAAATATTTTAGCAACTCTCTCTACAACAGTTCATGCAATTGTGGATGAAGGATTACCTCCATAAAAGAGGAATAATCCTTTTTTTCTCTTTATTTTTATCATTAATATTCGATTCTAAAACTACTGAAATTTTCTTTTTTATCCGACCAATTTATATTTAGATCCGTAACGTTAGAACCAGGCGAGCCTTTTTGTCGCAACCACTTAATTAATTCATATAATTTTTCTTTTTCTCCTTCCGCAACTATTTTCACATCACCATTTGGTAAATTTTGCACATAACCAGTAAGGCTTAGGGAAAGTGCTTTTCTTTTTGTATAAGCTCTAAAAGAAACACCCTGCACTAATCCTTTGACAATTATATAAACTAAAATGCTTGTTGTGTGATCCTTTATCATTATTCTCCTGTAAATTTCTACCTAGAACAGTTTAAAATTTTCCATGAGAATTGCCTCAATTGTAATTCTTTTTAAATAAAAAGGAATTGGATTGTTTAAGGAAATAGTATTGAAGTGGAGTCAGTTTTTTGACCGCAAAAAGAGGAGTATGTCTAATACGGTTTGATGACCAATTCGGTCCAGGTTGTTTATATTCAGAAGGATTAGACAATACATTTGCTGAAAAAGTCTCAATGAAATCACATCTTAGTACTCTCTCTTTAACAAGTGGTTCAGAAATTCAGAAAGAGGACTTTGTTGAGTCAGTTATACCTTTCTTAGATGAAGGATATGTTGCATATTCTACTTTTTTCTTTGTAAATGATAAATCAGCAAGAGGAGGAAGAAGAGTTATAGGAATTGTAGCATTAGTAGATCGTTCAGAGCAAATGTCTCTTTATAAATCAATTCCTGAAATATCTGCTTCTGTAAGGAAAATTGCACAAGAAATTTTCAGAGAAGGGGATCCTAAAGGCAATTTATCAGATGAAGTAAAAGAGAGATTAAATGAACTACTAAAAATTGAAACCTTACCTAATGCGTTAATTGATCAAACGCAATCAACTAATTTAGTAAAAGAAAGAGTTGAAAAACAACAATTACAATTAAAAAAAGAACAACAATTATTTCAAATAAATATTAATGAAAAAGAACCTAAATTAATACAACTTGGTGGATTTGAATTTTTACTCAACAGAATTTCTGAGTATATGGATAGAGTAATTCATGCTTTGTTAAAAAATGAAAGAATATTAATTGTAGGAAAAGAAGAAGAAATTATCGCTGTTCTATCGACTCTGAAAGAATTTTTACCTCATAAAAAAATTTACAGTAACTTATGGACTATTCCTTTGTTAGATGCAGAAGCTCTTTTTTCTCAGTCAGCAAATCAAACAATCTTGCATGTTTTAGCTATACGTGATGATGTTTTTTATGACATAATTGGAATTGATAAGATTGAATATAGTGAAGAGTTATTATCTCAAAGTATTGATGAGAAAATGGCTCAATTAAAGAATTTACCAATCAAAAGCAAAATTGTTATTGATTTTAATAGAGGTAAAGTTTTTGGTGGAGTACATAACCGATTTTGTGAAAAGTTAGTTGAGTCGATTAGTGGATGCAATAATGAAAAATCTAAGAAACTTATAGAGCAGCAAATTAAATATCTTTTAGATAGAGTTAATCAAATTACTGAAA
>Ga0307375_10000546_pt1 | contig 46544 bp, 74 predicted proteins | sample TR1MG_FD_202531 | JGI IMG/M metagenome (GOLD analysis project Ga0307375, IMG submission 202531) | Soil microbial communities from Risofladan, Vaasa, Finland - TR-1 | ecosystem: Environmental > Terrestrial > Soil > Coastal area > Acid sulfate soil | place: Finland: Risofladan, Vaasa | collected...
TAATGGTCCACAATTTTTTGGGCGCTTTGCTACTCTGTTTTTTAGATATTTTACAGCCTTGTTCGATATAATTGATGCTCTATTAGATACCCTAAGAACCTTCCATCCTTCTTTCCATTTAGCCATAATTACTCCCTTAGTAGTTTCTTTTCTCAAAAGTTACCATTACATTATTAACAATTACGAACCGATAACCCCCTAATTCATAATATTGTGCTTGTGCATCTTTATAATCATAATTCTTACTGTTGTTTATTAATCGTGCAATAGTTTTTCCCGGAGGGATCTCAGTCTTTGTAGCCTGCATAAACATTTTTAGCAGTGCCCCTTTTGCTGCCTCTCTAGATGGTGCAGTTATCTCAAGAAACTTATCGATTGCATGATCTGTAATGTGTGGCTCATCCATCCCGTAGTTTTCCAAACCCTGCCTTTTTCTGTAGATATTTCATTGCTTTTCACCTTATTAGTCTTTCGGAAATTCAGATATTGGTGCGCTCCAGTTTGCGTTTCTGATCCATTCGCGGTCATTTCTTTGATCGTTATTAACGACAGGTTATGCCAATATAGTAGAACTTTTTGTTAATTCTAATATACATATTGCCCGCGTGTGACGGCGTGTAGCGCCGATGCGCCCCAGAGACCCCGATAGTGCAGCTTCCTTCAATCATTGCTCTGAAGTTTCCTGAGCCACATATAATATATCTACTTTCCTTAAAATAACGCATTTTACCAGCATGCCATGTAGTACGCTCTGTCATTGTTGTACTACAATTATAAAACGCATAACCAGGTCGGTCATCTATAAAACGATCTTTTAAATCATTTCCATAAATCACCCAGCGAAATAAATCCGGGTTAGTCCAATTATACTTTGAAGGATCATCAAGAGGAATCTTCTCATAGCCAGGGATACCTCGCGCAATTGTCACAGATGTCCCCATCAATGTAAGCAGCAAACTCATTAGGAGGTATTTCATTAGTTTTATCCCCTTTCTTACTCGTATGATAGGTACTAAACCTTAGTTTGTCAACTGGAAGTTTTGGTTTTTTCAATGAAAAAGACTTGACAAGTATAAGGTAAGTACGATATTCTTTTAGATAACATGATTCTTTCCCATAAAATTCGACTTGATCTCAACAATGTTCAAAAATCCTATTTTGATCGATGTGCAGGGACCACAAGATTCACTTACAATTGGGGTTTGGCTGAATGGAAACGGCAATATGAAGCTGGTGAAAAACCTTCTTGGCAAAAACTCAATAAGGAATTGAACGCCATAAAGAAGATCGAATTTCCGTGGCTGTGTGAATTGTCGTGGGCAATTCCTGTATTTTCCCTATCCAATCTCGGAACTGCATTCGAAAACTTCTTTCGTAGAGTCAAAAATGGTAAAAAACCTGGTTATCCTAAATTCAAGAAGAAAGGGAGATGTAAAGAATCTTTTTGTATTAATGGGTCTGAACTTAGGTTCGACAAAAAGCGCGTCAAATTGCCCAAATTCGGTTGGGTAAGGATGTATGAAGTTCTCAGATTTCCTGGTAGAGTAATTTCTGTCCATTTTTCCAAGCCCTGCTACCAATACATTACCATTTGCTTTGCGGAGGAATTCGTAGTTTGAATATTTCTCCATGCTCGTATCGGACATAACAAGTGCTCCATCTACGTAAAGTCCCACATATTTGCCTGCATCTACTCCCTCGTTCCGTCTAGCAGTGATAGCAGCACGCAATTGAGAAAAGTCGGCTTCTTCTTTTGAAATACTATAATGCTCGATTCTTGCAGTGCCCACCGTTTTTTCCTTCAGAACTTTCCGCATTGGAACATATTTGGCAAGTATTGTCATATCCTAATCCCTTTGAAAAAGAAGCGAATGGTATTTGGCAGGGAATAGGTTGACCTCATTTGCAACTGCACCCTGCTGTCCTGATCACAAGGACTTTTTGGATTGGTATCAGGCCGATAGGCCACCGTTGATCTGGACCTTTTATAAATAAAGTCCACAGCTTTTCTCCAATCCGCGTGTCAATATCCACACCGCAAATACCAAACGCTCCAGTCGTACTATAGGGATGATTAGTCTATTTGTAAACTTATTTTTCAATGGGAACGCTACTATTCTCATCAGTATCATCATTTACCAATTCATCATACCCTCTTTCAACTCTTCCTCTTTCAATTGATCTAGAAATTCAGTCCACCCGATGGAAACTCTGTCTCCATTCTTCTGGAGTAAACGATTGTATTCAACCAGTCGATTAGCCATCTCCGATGTCTCATACAAAATACTCAGGGCTTCCTCTACCAGCATATTCTTCTCTAATCCACTCCGTGTTGCCTGCAACATTTCGACCACATGCTCGATGTTATTTACAATCAGAGCAGGCGCGTTTACTTCAATGTCAACTACTTGTTTCTTTGAAATACATTTAGGACAGTTATCGACTACTGTGGCCAGAGCAACATTTCCATATGGATTGATATTTGTACATAATTCACTACTTATGGCAATATCCCCATACGGAACAACGAAGAATTCTTTACAGGACCTACAGATTATGCATGCATATTCGCCGTTAGGTTGTTTACTAACGTAATCACGTAATTCAGCATCGGGGTCCGTATCCAAAATGTCTGTAGTATACTTTCTAGCTTCTTCAGAATGAATAATCATCAGGACACTTCCCCTTTCCAGTGTTTTTATTCAGCCAGTTTGTCAATATCGTCTGGAGAATCCAATTGCCAAGTTGCATCCGGGTAAAGTCCAATACAGTTCTGTGTCCAACCAGTAACGTTTCCTTCCTTATCAACGTTTTCCAATCTGGCCATTAAAGATCCATCGCAGTCCGCATCATAGCCTACAATCTTAAACATTTTCACAATCAATGTTCCAACAGGAACCGGCGCAATTGGATCTCGTCTAATTACACCAACTCCGGCAGCTATTTGTTTTACTCTGAAATTTTCTTCTTCAGCCGTAATTTCTTTTATTTTCCTGATGGTCATAACCACACCCTTTCCCATGTATCGTAGGAACGATTGCACTGGTTGTCAACCTAATATTTGTAAGAATTTAGTCTTTACGCAGGAGCTTACCGACTTCTTTATCAATTTCATAAAATTTTCTAGTCAATTTTCTATTACTATTGAGTTGGATGAACCCCATTATACACATTGCCAAGAACAAATATAAGAAGATTGAATGCTTGGTAGCTATTAAACTAAGTTCAAAAACTCCTGCAAGGGCAACGGCAATAATTACCTGTATAGCAGTATGTTTAATTTGAGTCACCAATTTTTCTTCTTCATCTAAAAGTTTATCGGCCAAATCTAAATTTTTCAATTGTTTATCATACATTATTTTCCCTCTCTACTAAATAGGTAATCACAATTGATCCCGGATCAAGTCGTTCAGTATCAAAGAGCAATAATCTAGCATTTTTAGGGGTATCCGACTCTAATATACACCGATACTTCTCACATCTTTGATCATTTACAAAGTAGTATTCAATATTGAATCTTTTGAGTCTAGATTTATTATGGTTCCGTTCATGTTTCAATTTCTTCAATGCATCATTTCTTTCTGAGGCTATTTGTTCACATTGTTTAATTAGATTATTTTTTTCTTTACGGAGTTCATCACACTTATTCTGCAACCATTTGACCGTATCTAATAAGTCAGGTATATCCTTGCTTGAAGCAGCGCTAGAAAACCAAGTATCAGGGGAATAGGTTAATATGAATCCACAATTACTACATTTTTTATTATATGGGTTTAATGTAAATTGGTTACATTTTGGACAGCACCATGCTTCTTTTGGAAATAGTTTGTGTGGAGGAGTTTGGAGTTTAATAGGTGATTCCAAATAATTTTCTACACGTTTCCTTTTACCTTCATAGAATCTTCTACTTTTGGTAATAGCAGGAATAATAATTGCAGAAGCGGCTAGGATAAAAATCAATAAAATAATCAATTCATAATGGATCATTTAGTTCTCCAAGAAGAGATATTTTTCAGTTAGAGTTTATGTTTCCCGTCGCCACCTTGTTCTTGAATTCCATAGTTGCCAGAAGATAGAGCAATTGCCCCCTCACTGGCAATTACTTCTTCGTTTTCACCATGGGGAGATTCAGCTATCTTCTTCTCAATAAAAGTAAGAGCAGGCCCATTCCCAAAAGTAGCTTCACTAGGTTCTTCCACACTCCCAGAGTTGAATCATCGCCTGTGGACAATTTATTCATTTTGCTCCCTACACGATTACATATTATCCAGAAAGTCAGTCAATTCATCCCAGGAATCCGATGCTCTTGTTAACAATTTACGCTCTTTCTCCTGTTGATCTTTTCGAGCATCATATGTATCTTGATCCATGTACCCACGAATAGTAGTTTGGATCAAATCACGTAATACAGCAGGTTCTAAAGCGTCCAATTCCCATGATTCGCTACCGTATTTTACAATGTACCCATCTGCCCGTGTATCTGTAAGCTTAGCGGGGTTCGGCGGTGGGGTATACTGATCTACTTGATCCATGTTAAGAGCAATTCTGTTAATTTCCATTGGAACATGAAATAGGGACAGCCGATCATGAATATCACGGCTCATATCGATGCCTGACGGATCATGATCCCCTAGGTGAATAATCACCGGAGTATATCCTTGGCGTTTGTAGGTCAGGAATCGCTGCGCTGCTCTCCACATCTCAGACTGAGACATATATCCTTTGCAGGCATAGCTAGGAACTGATAAGGACCCCGCTGCGTCCTCGATTACCGCCTCAAGTGCCTGTTTTTCCACCCAAGTTTCACAGCGATACTGTTGACCCTCCCAAAGATCAATAGCATAACTTCGTGCGCAGGATTCAATAATATCGCTCGGGTCGCTCCATGATGAAATGCGATTGAGGCTGCGTCCACGATCTTCGATTGCCTCCCAATCGATACGGCCTGCCAGCCGTCCGTCGTTAATAACAGATCCTAACCGTTTGTACTCAGATTGTTTATTCTGAATTAACGCTGTCGCCACAAATCGATAGTAAAGTTGCCGAAGTGTAAGGAACAGCCCTTGAGCTTGATAATCTGCAATAATCCTATTGGCATGATCGATAAGCTCCTGGGAGGACCTTGAAAATCTCTTGGATATATAACTAATTTTGGCCATTACTTACTCCTATTTAATATGAGCATCTGGAGAGGGTCTGTAGTTACTGCTTCCACACGCCTGCTGGCTACGCAAGGCAATATCGTTGCTGCCACCCTTCATTGCATCTTTGAACATCTCTCTTTCCACTTCCTCGCATGCTTTCAGGCACTCAGGGCGTCTTTGTAGCCACCCATCCTTCTCTTCCATATGCCCAGGATGCCCCATGGAATCTTCATCATGCCACAGCAAGCAAAAAGCAATCGTACCAAACCTTCTGGTCCTCATGAAGGGACAGAACTTGCCAGGTTCAGCGGCACAGGTTTTTTCACCACAATCGATCTCTAATTTTAGGTATCGTTTAGTCATTTTGTCCTCCATTACCTAACTGTTCATTAGTTAGATCCCTCCTGGCGCTAGCACGTTCCTTCTTTTTCCAGTTTCTACGTACTGCCCTTTTTCTTTTAGACTTCTGTTTCTGCACTCTTGAAGGCATTCCATAGTCCAAGGCGTCCTGTAGGTCTGGGTGAGTTAGCTGCGAGCGTCTGGGAACTCCATATGCCTTCATTGTTGCCTCCACTGATAGAATAGTCATGAAGCAAGCATATGTAAAGTAATTATTTATCAAAAAATTCATCCCAGTTACTGTCAAAATAAAGAACAGGAGTTTCTTCCCACACAGGGCAATCTCCTAGTGCATGCACACTTAATTGCCTTTCCTCTTTATGTTTCAAATGGAAATATGTATGTATTTTACATGTTCCCCATAAATCAATGCCTTTATTAAAATTAATACATAATAAGCACGTTTTCCTAAGAATAAATTTGATTTCCCTGAGCTTTTGTAGTTTATTTGTATCCACCTGTCAGTATCCTTAAAATTATAAATTGGTTTAATTATTTTTACAAGATACACTTAGCGATAACTCCCATAATAGCCTGTCTATTGTGTCTTTGTTACTGCTAAATTTCATATTGTACACAGAAAATCTAACATTTTGCATTACAAATATTATAAGCGTACAAAAAAGAATAAAATCTAAAATTGGTTCCTTAAACAATAAGTTACCTATCAAACAAAATATCATTAGACCAATAGCAATAAATTCATTTATTATTGATAATTTTTGTTTTTTTAGTAGAAGACCATTTTCTTCAATTAATACGTCAAGTTTTTGTAGGCCCATAACTAAACTCCTTTAACTTTGCACTAACTGGCTTTGAAGTTGTAAACTGGTTTAATGATTTCCTGCACAGTTACTGTTTCATCAATATTAGCTAGAATATCAGATGCATCCTTATAAGCCATTGGAGACTCATCCAATGTCTTCACTTTTACACATGAAGACCAAATTCCCTTCATCTCTTCCTCGAACTCCTTCAGTGTAAATTTCTCTTTGGCCTTTGTCCTGGAAAAGTTCCTACCGGCCCCATGAGGGGCTGAGTAGTTCCACTTGCTGGAACCTTTACCGACACCTATAATTGCCCCGTCACGCATGTTCAGAGGGATAATAACTCTTTCACCCTCCCTGGCACTGATTGCACCCTTGCGGATAATATTATCATCCCCAATATAATTATGCACAGACTGGATACTTTCTATAGAATCCAATTTAATTTTGAAGTATTCTTCAATGAGAACCTTAGCCATTAGAGTACGATTAGTATGTGCAAACTGCTGTGCAACCCGTGTATCGGCTAAATATTCCTTTCCTCCAAGATCCATCGGGAGATATTCTAAACCGTTATATGCTGATGCACCCTGAAATGTTTTTATCATCAGTTCTTTAGCTTTTCGCTGATGAAAAGTAGCAATAGCTAATCCAAAGTGTCTACTACCTGAATGTATGGAAAGCCATATATTTTCTGATTGGTCTTTATCAAGTTCTATATAGTGATTTCCTCCACCCAATGTGCCTAATGACCACAGTGCTCTTCCAAGATCTTCACCAATTCTGGAGCAAACTTCTTCTGTATTCGAGATTAGCTCTTTATCTATCATTTTGATTAACGTTGTATCTGCTGTACGGACATTATGTCCGCTTGGAATGTGCTCTTTTAGAAAATAATCGAACTCTTTGAATTCTACATTTATCTGTCCAAGGTTGTATGTATAGACTCCACAATTTAAATCAACACCGACGATATTGGGAATTACATGATCTCTCAGTGGCATTGTAAATCCAATGACTGCACCTTTACCGCAGTGACAATCGCTCATGATTACAATGGGAGACTTAGCAAACGCAGGATGATTCAGAAAGTTGATAATCTGACTCTGCGTTGCTTCATCTACACGATCAATCATGATCCGTGCATGATTATACTTCCCGTTCAATACTATCATTTTTTATTCCCCGCGTGGCATAGCGTAACCAATCTTCCACTTCTTTATTACAGCGATATGTTTCTGCAGCATTGTGGTCAAGCACGACAACTCCTTTAGCATCTTTTACAATAAGTCTGTTTCCGTATCTTCCTTTTCCTTCCCTTCTCAATCTTGTTCCAGGAATTTTGCTATCTGTGTTACAATGTCCTTGAACAAGTTCCGCTGTATAAAAAGGAAGTTTATTTATTTCCTTTGCTAAAGTTTTTAATCGTCTAGCCATTTACATTTTCCCCTTAGCATACTTGGAGCATGCGGGATCGCTTTCACTACAGCGATGATTATAATTCACTTTGCATTTCTTGTTTATTTTCAGATGACGGCAAGTTTTGCAAGTTAGTCTTTTTTGTCTACTTGGTTTCATGTTTGTTTTCTTATCTCAACTTCGAATGCCTTTTCAATCGCGTCTAACGCTTCGTATAATTCAGTTTTTGCATTAATTGTATTCACTGAATTATCTTTATCTAGGCATTTTAGTGCACGGTGGATTGCACACACTAAATATCGTATAGTAATTAATTCTGTATTGGTCATGATTTCTCCTTCGAAATAAATTTATAAGTCCCATCCGGATTCAGTTGACATCTTCCATAACGTTCAACAAAACCCCACTCATCATGGCCTGCCCATTGTTTAATAATAAACTTTATGTATGTTTGGCACTCTTCATACGTTTTAGCTGGACCAACACCACAATTATAGAAACTACATGAATTTGTGGGACCCTCAAAAATAATATCTACAAGAACCCTAGCTTTCTTCCCAATGCTTCTATAAATGGGAAATACACGGGTAATCACTTCATTCAACCCAGAGCACGATGAAATCAATGTGTCACGGTAGGGTGCATCATGAAAATGCTCATATCTTTTCAATAAATTGCGCCCGTAACGATTTAGCCGTTTTTTAGCTACACGCCGTTTGCAGTTTATCCAAGCGGGAAAACCAAAAGGTCTAGGAGTCATTTACGTTTTCCTTGGATTGATAATATGCATCCGTAACTAAATAAACTTCAAAATGCTCTCCCTAAAAAATAGTAGCATAAAATTTCTCAGCTACTATTTGCAAAGCGTCCTTACTGCTTTCTGCTTCAATGACCATACAACGTTTATATTGATGGCTCGGAGCAAATATAATTACGTATGAATTCATTTTTTATTCCTTTGATTTAAAATTCCTGCAAGGTATCCCCTCAAAGCCGATAACAGCAGATTTGAAGAGCGTTAAATTACATACTGGTAGATCAAACGTTCCTTTTATAACCTTTTTCAATTCTGTTCCTATTATATGTACACATTTATAGCATAGGTCACAATCAGGATGACGCTTCATTATTTACCGCCAATACTAATGAAGGACCAAAAGCCAAAACTCAAGAATATATTCTTCTACAGCATCCACACTTATGTTATTCTTGGAAGCATACGCGCACATTAAAATTTCCCATTTCTCCGGACCAATGTCTTCGTTTAGTTCTTTAGCCCTATTTCTTATGGTATTCTCAATCTTTTTTAATCCATTTCGTTCAAATTGTTTCATTTCTTATACTACTTTCGGAGCACCTATGCCCCAGCGTTTAGTTTCACCACACTTGGAGCAAGAATACAGTTCCTCATTTGCGTCCTGCAGTTCCCCATTTTCTGATTTTATTGTACATGGGCGTGTTTTTAGAAAGTTGTGCAGTACCAAGTTCCCACAACTTGGATTGCCCATACACGTAAGAAATGCCGGATCTCTACTTGATCTTTTTGTTTCGTTCATTTTTATCCCCAATCGGTAATTGAAAATTCTTCTCTAAGTAGCATCAATAGCTTTCCAAGTTTATTTTCACCCCTTCCTCTGCACATTCCCCAGTATCGATCTCCCCAAGTATTTCCCTCAATCAATTCAGCATCCTCAGTTGCCAGTAATTTATCCATTAGATCCTTGTGTTGACTAAACTTTGCTCTGAGAATTTTATACATAATTTCAACTCTTTGTTTTTCCCAGTTCTCTATTAATTTAATGGTTCGTCCTATTCGTTTGGCTTCTCCTGGAGTTTTTGCTTGGGCAATTTGCTTGCGCAGTTTTTTATCTTTAGTTTTTGCCGTTTGGTATGCATGCTCGGATGAAGGAAAAATACACTTACCGAGTTTTATAGGAACTCCATAAAAATTTGAAAGGAAACTGTACTCTCCCCTAAAACTGTCTATTTTTTTGTCCATTACTTATCTTTCATAATAAAAATTGGAAGCTGACCGGATTCTCACCGATAGAGATACGGCAATAGAACTGATAGCACAATATGCAGTTGTGCGAAGCACCAGAGGGTAGTAACGTTGCCATGGCAATTTGATCACCCGTTCCACCGCAAACTTCGCAGGTATGTTCATTCAAGGATATACTCCCTCAAACTTATTTCCCATACCGCAGCTTCCAAACCAATTTTCAAAGATCAAATTCCAAAGTTACTGCACCATACTGATTGCTCGCTGATACTTTCACGGGCCTGTCCTTCAAAACCGTTTGCATTGCTCGCACTCGTATATCACTATCCAACATAGGTACAGAAGAAATATCTAATGTAATCGACACACTTTTCTTGCCGCCGTCGAGCACTTTGGTATCTTCGTCGTGACCCTCCAGGTTCCCCTCGATCTGCTTGGCAAGATTCATCTCAGACCTGCCTTTTTTTCTTCGCGTACTTCCTTCGTTGTGATCCACGTGCGCACCCCCCACTTACGTTCGGCCCGGGCACGTCGTTCCTCATGGGCCAAATCCCACGCTTCGGGGCCGAGCCTGCACCAGTTTGTGAACCGTTTTGTGGACGACGAGAACCGTTCAACGTCTTCGTGTACGATCCTGCCATACTCGATGAAGCCGCTCTTGAACCACGACTTGATGATTCTTTTGTCTATGTCGTTCAGGTGCAGTGTGTTGATGCTCCCGCCCTCATCGACAGCCCTCGTCTCAAGATACAAAAGCAATGATCGTTCGTCCTTCGACAGCATCTCCAGTGACCGTTTCATCTCAGACCCCTTTCACTGGCCTCACAGGTGCTCTTCTTCCGGACTGCATTGAAAAGCTTCCGCAGTGGCTCAAGAAATACCGGGGGGCAGATTATCTGTCCGCCACCGACACACCGCGCTTGTCGCGCGTGTCTGACATCTTCGGGCCTCACTTCCTCTATGCCACGGCCGTCAATCTTTCCCGGCGATATCTCGCTGCAATCCATTATCATTTCTCCAAATCAAACATACCAGTGTTTTTCAAATGCAAAAGTTGCTTCCTAAGATTTTCAGTATCTTCATCTTCAGGAATCTTAGTTAACCAAAGTAATTCAACAGCATGGTGAATAGCAGGAATAGGGCCAGCAGACTTAAAATACATCTCAACATTGCCTACAGGATCTCCTGCTTTCTTCATGCATCGTTTGATTAGCTCATATAATTCCGGTATCGTCATGTGTATCTCCTGACAATACGGTAGGCACGATGGTCAAATTTGTCAAGTAATTTATTCGTTTTCGGTAGATTTTAAGGAAGTCAAACAATAATCATTAAGTTCTCCTCGAACAACTGCAAATGGGTTAATTATCACCATTGACATTAGTTTATAAAAATACAGTCCTTCGATAGGCTCCTTTTCCTGTCTTACAGGTTCTGTCATTAAATCTACGCGAATAGGTGCACCGCCAAGGTACTCAGGAGGGGCGGTAACATACACAGATTTTTTGGAAATAATGTCTTCATCTATAATGTTTGGTCTTGTTAAAATAGTAGAGTGCCCCCAATGTTTATAAACACCAACATGCCCTGCTTTAACTAATTCGACTGCAATGGTAGGATCAATCCAATCGGTTTTATCAGAGTCTACAATTTGTTTTACAAATTTATTGTTAGTTTCTCTGTTAAGTAATATAAATCCAGCAGGTATTCTCTTCTGTTCTATTTCTTTGATTAAATCAGAAAACATGTCTTCAAAATTATTATCAATAATTGTATGGTTTGCATTTGTTATACGGTTTAGTAACTTGAATAACATGTTATCTTGTATAGCGACTAGTTGTATAAGCGCATCATTTGTAAGCTTTTCAATAAATTCTTCACCAGTTTTTGCAGATTTATAATCCGAAAATTTCACTGCAAATGAAATTTCAACCTCTGGAGGATATACGTATTTAGAACATCCGATATCTTTTATGTTGTCACCGTCTTCGTCTAGAGTGTATGCAACTATATGGGGATCTTTGTCGAATCGTATTACCTCTCCTGGTTTGACTTCTCTAGATGCTAAAACTTGATTTGTGAAACCTATAGTTTTACTAAGTTCTTTAACTCTGTTTACAATAATTTTCCCGAGAGTTGCTGCACTATATTCGTAGTCTGGTTCCCCGAATTTTTCATTCCCAGAAAGATATTCATCTAGGAATTTTTGCATTACTTGTTGGTTACCCTTTTCTACAATCTGAATTACTGCTTGGTCAGTCCCATATTTCATGATTTTATCTCCTTATAACTATCTGCTAGTGATTAATTGAAGAAACCTTGGGGATGTTTGTTTCTAAATGCATTTGCTAATTCTTCTTTTTCTCTTTCTCTACGTGCTTCTTGTACTAAATTCAGCACTTTTGGAATGGGAAAACAATTGACTATTGGGCTTACTTTATCTTCTATCTCAATAAACTTCTTAGCAATTGCTTTTACAATTAAATGTATAATGCTCTTTTGATCTTCCGGTAATGTATCATCTTTAATTGGGGTTTTGATTAGTTCTGCTGCTAATGTTTGTCTTAGAACTAAAAGTTTTTCCTGAATAGTATTATTTACTTTTTGGGCTTCCAAACACCCAGATTTCCAAAGTTCCAGAGCCGTGAGTGCTTCAGCCTTTTCTTCTCTTAATTTCCTTTCTCGACTTTCTGCATCTTCCTGATACTGCATAGTCTTCTTCATTGCCTCATTCCGAGCCATTTCCCTCTCTTCACATTCGTTAATGTATTCTATTAACTCTTTTTTGATCATTTTTTTTACAGGTTTCATGACTTTCTCCCTTTTCGTTTACGTTTCGTTGGGTCCAACACTTCAGCTACATTATACTACATATTTTGATCTTCCAGTGGCCCCCTCCTGTCGTTTGACAACTTCTTTAGCTCATTTACTTTGAACGTTAGTAATCTGGCAGTGGCTTCAAATAGATTAATCGTTTCCGCGCCCACATATCCGATCAAATCTAATTCGTTTTGTGCATTTGAAATTGCTACCTCTAAAGCACTGTTTTGCTGTATCTCCTGCAAAATTTGCTCTTGCCTTTCCTGTACACCGTCAGCTATTACACGCATGCGTTTCATTTTATACTTCCTTTCCAGCTAATCTTATATAGTCAATAGCTTTAATCAAGCTGCCTTGTGCCTTTATCGCAGATTCTTGTTTTTTCGCGGATTCGACGCTTGGGTGTCTTCCAAGCAATCTGGACCCATCATGGGTGTAGAGACAGATCGGTTTATTTTTTTGTGCATCACCCTTTTTACACTTCCTTATAACTGCGGTTAATTTCACTGTAGCCTCCTTTATATTATCCAGCATTGAAATTACAAAGGCAATTCTATTCAATGCTGCAGGAATAAACCATTCCTGGGTAGGAGCAGATAATTTTGATCCTAATGGATACCCCAACATCTTTGATAAAGTATAATCCCATTCTGGTACATCTACTCCTTCTGACAAACCATTTAGGATTTCTACTGCATCACGGCTATCTAAAAGGTATTGAGCCATCTCACCATTATTATGCATAGTAGTCAAAGCTTCTTGAAATAGAATTATTTTACCCTTAATATCTAGGGTATCCCACTCTTTTAAGCCTTCAAACATTTCTTTGACATCGCCTAATGCAGTATCTTGGTCATAATTTTCCCGTTCCGCTTCAGCTTGCTCTTCTATGAACGTATCAAAATAAGATTGTTTTTCAATTTCATCCAAGATTTCTTCTTTATAGTTCTCAAAAGACGGGAGTTCTTGGAGTTCCTCTAGAGACATTTCTTCGATAGGTTTTACTGGCTCTCCCGGGGCAAACTCAGGCAATTGCATGAATTCAAATTCTTCTTGTTGTGCCTTTTTTGCTGTTATTGAGTCAAGATATCTAATCCATGCATCATACGGATCTTCTTCTGGATGTTCTTCTTTATATATCTCAGAAAGAAAATCCCTGACAGTTTCTATAACAGAATCTTCTCCAATTAAATCAGCAAGATCTGCTAAACTGTCATATCCCTTTTCAAAATCATGGCGTCTACTATTCCAATATTCTCTTGCATTTTGCTCAAAATCAGAATCTAATGGCTCATGGGCATTAATCCAATTCTCATAAACATTATACATTTTTTCATAAACATTATCGAGTTTTTCTTCCAGGAGTGTCTCTAGTTTAAATTTTTCCATATATGCTTTATCAGAAAGAACTTGCGGAAGTCCATAATCTCCTAGACGTTCTTCCTGTTGCAACATTTGGTATTTATATGTCCATTCGTAGATATTTTCAAGATCTTGTGTTTCAATAGGTTCTCCAAAAGTCTGGGCGGATCTATTTATTGCTCTTTTTAGGACCGGACCTTCCATGACTTTATTGTATAGAAAATGGGAGGGAAAGATAAACTTCTGTAGGTCGATCTTACTTGGAAGTTGCAGTAACTACAACCTTATCATCCTCTGCATCATCAGGTAATTCTGTATGCCCGGTTGTTCTATATCGGTGCATACTTTTACTCGCCACATGGTACGCGGCCCTGACGCCCTGACCAGACGCAGCAAAATTCATAGACAAATGTGCTGGTATTCCAATGGTTTGAGCTTCACCAATTGCATCCTGGTTTGCCGCCAGGAACATAAATTCCCACTTGTATGTATCTCTCTGGTGATTGATCATCTCCATAATCTGTTTCCGCTTATATTCTTTTGAATGATTTTCTTGCCCGTCAGTAATGATGGTGACCATCACCTTTTCCGGACGCTTCTCTTCAGCGGTCTTGGATAAACGCTCACCAACCTTTTGCACGGTCTTTCCGATTGCATCCAACAGGGCTGTTAATCCCCGTGGCATCAACAAATAGTCCCCCTTTTTGATGTCTTCAAGTGGTCTATTTTCCCAGACTAACTCGTAAGCATCATCAAAATGGGCCAAAGTGACCGTGGCCTTACCCGGCACCTTCTTTTGCTCTTCAATAAATGCGTCAAATCCACCTTGTGCATCCTTTTGAATTGATCCCATTGACCCCGAACGGTCGATAATACATACGATTTCAGTTAGATCTTTTTGTGGCATTGTTTTACCTTTCTTTAGTAGATTAACGTACCTTGTTTATATTATACAAGAAATGTGAGATTATTTATTCCTGCGCAGATACATAATAATTTGTTGTTTCTTTTCGTATAGATGTTCTTCCAGACCAACCGGATAAGCATGTGGATTTACAAACCTTTTTATGCCATCATGAAACTTGCTTAGCCCAACTTCCACTTGCTTTTTAATATAATGAGGGCATGGACTAAAGTAAACACATTTACCATCTTCAAATATGGGTACAAGCAAGTCCATGCTATCATCAATGTCGTCATATTGAATAGTTTTTCTTCTTGTACTGTCAAAGATATCGACTAAGTTAAACTCATTATCAGGCTGAGTTTCCTCAGAATAAATAATATCTGCATAAGCTTTATTATCAACATAAATGCGCTTTACCTGTAGAATCCCAGGAGTCGAAGTTTTTTCAATCTGTTCAGAAAGCTTTACTTTAGGGATCCATTCAGCATTTCTGTTCTCTCTGATCGCTGAAAGTTTATACACACCGCCAAGGGCTGGCTGGTCATATCCCGTGATCAGCTTAGTTCCCACTCCCCACACAGTTATAGTTGCCCCCTGTGCCTTCAGACTTTCGATTATATGCTCATCAAGGTCATTACTGGCTACGATGACGGCCTTGGGGAATCCAGCAGCGTCTAGCAGCTTCCTAGCCTCTATGCTGAGATAGGCAAGATCACCCGAGTCCAGGCGAATCCCAGTCATTTCATGATCAGTGCACTCCCTGAGATACTTACCTACCACAATCGCATTTTTTACCCCTTCAAGTGTATTATAAGTATCAACTAGGAAAACACAGTTGTTAGGCATTGACTTAGCATACTCAGAAAAAGCGCTAAGTTCATCATCGAAACACATTATCCAGCTATGCGCATGTGTTCCTTTTACCGGGATATCGAACAGTTTCCCGGCAAGCACATTTGAAGTGGCTGCACAGCCTCCTATGTATGCCGCCCTGCTCGCGGATAGGGCTCCATCAATCCCCTGTGCCCTACGCAAGCCAAACTCAAGTACAGGCTCTCCCCGCGCCGCCTGACAGATTCTGGCTGCTTTCGTAGCTATCAATGTGTCAAAGTTAATCGCATTTAACAACATTGTTTCGATAAGTTGACACTGATATAAGGGTCCTTGTACCCGTACCAGTGGTTCATGTGGAAATACAATAGTACCTTCCGGCATGGCATAAACATCGCAACAAAACTCCATTGTCTGCAACCATGCTAGAAAATGTCTATCAAATAACGGTTTATTGTCATTCCCTGTTATTTCTGCTAAATATGAAATATCATCTTCAGTGAATTTTAAGTTTTTTAACAAGTCGATAACTTTATGTAAGCCACAAGCAATTGCATAGCCACCTTTGAACGGGCTCTTTCTGAATGTCATATGGAAAACTGCTTCATGTGTTGCTATCCCGGAACGCCAATAGCCTTGCGCCATTGTAAGCTGATACAAATCAGTAAGTAAAGCTAATGACGACTTATACAACACATTTATATGATTCATTCAAGATCCCCCAGTGTAATTATTTTTGCTCCAAATTGTACCATTTCTTGTTCAGCTTTTTCAGCATCACCTGGATTTACATTCACCGCTCTGGAGCCATCTTTCAAATAAAATGTTGGATAAGCAAAATTGTAAAGGGCATCTTTGACTGTTTCTCTTACGCAATAATCAGTAGTCAATCCACCTATAAATAATCTTTCGATTCCCAAAGTAAGCAATTTTCCACGCAATTTTATTTCTTCAAAACCTGAATAGCCGTCTCCTTTATCACGTCCTTTTGAAATAATTGTGACATTAGGCAATTGCAACCCATCGGCAAACTGAATCCCGAGAGTTCCTGGAAGACAGTGTGGAGGCCAGATACCCCCGTTTGTTTTGAATGAAGGATGATAGTCATTGTGGGAATCTCTCGTAGCAAATATCGGTAACTTTTTTTCAGTGAATTTTTGTACATAGGCATTTAGAATTGGAATTACTTCATCCCCATCAGGAACCGGGAGGGCTCCTCCAGTGAGGAAGTCTTTTTGTACATCAACAATAATCAGCGCATCATGCTTTTCTAATTTCATGAGTTATCCCCAATTTAAGTGAAGGAGCAGATTGTGCTACTTTAAACTTATTTTGCTTTATTCTATACAAAACGCTTCTAATTATGGGCACGGAACAGCCTACATTTATGCTAATATCATTAATGGAATGGTTCGCTTCATACGCATCTAGAATCTTATCTAATGCATCATACGGGGGCAGTACATCCGTATCCTTTTGTCCGGGAGACAACTCTGCACTAGGTTCACGTTCAATAATCTCATAGGGAATAATTTCTTTTTCCCGATTAATATAGTGTGCTAACTCATAAACTTCGGTTTTGTATAAATCACCAATAGGCGCGAGTGATCCTACTGTGTCACCATAGAGAGTGCAATAACCCACCATCTCCTCACTCTTATTGCCAGTTGCCAGTACTAATGCATTGAAACGATTAGCATAGGCCATCAAAATATTTCCTCTGATACGCGCTTGAAGATTTTCTTCGGTTACAGTTCTCTTAATGTGCCCTAAGACTACTGTAAGATCCTGAATGTATTTGTCCAGAATTCCTTGAATTGGAACAAAATCGACATTACAATTCAAATGTTTAGCTAATTGTTCTCCTAGAGCAGTGCTTTCAGGAGAAGAATAATCTGATGGCAGCAATACTAAATGAACATGCCCACTTCCTAATGCCTTTTGTGCTAGAGTAGCAACTAAAGCCGAGTCGATTCCACCGCTAGCCCCAATTATTACATCTTCAAAACCAGCTTCTGAACAATGGTTTCGGATACCTAAGACTATTTTTTCCAGCACTCGCTTTGCATCCATTTTTCACCTCGAAAGCAACATAGGAATTGATCGGAGATTTGTCAACTAAAAATAAGGAGGCAAACTTTCAAGGCCCTTTCTAGAAGCGTCCGGAAGTGACCTTTAAGCTAGCCTCCAACTACAGTATACTCATGGAACTTTCTTTTGTCAATAAAAAAGCCAGCGGAGGTGCCCTGGCTAATTTTACGTTACCGTAAAGAATTACTTTTGACTTTCTAGGGGGAGGCTTTTCAGGAGGCCGAAGGGATTCTTCAGGAGGATCTAAAATTTTGTTCAACCAGAAACAGAATGCATGCCATTTGGCCTTTACCTCTTCAATGGGGCTATCTATAGTACCCGTGTATGTCCAATATACCTCGTCCTCTTCCCTGTTATCCCAGGAACAGTATGTAGAATTCGTTGGGCTTGTCGAATCTATTTTATTAACATTATTGTAAAAGATTGCTGCCATGTTTATATTATACTCAAAACAGTTTGCATACAGGCAACAGCACTTTGTAATTTCGAGGCAGGCGTAAAGTATTCAGGAATTTGTTCCGTGGGGGATTTGAATCCAATAATTTGTTCTAAGTCTTTATCCCACCGGGCGACATTAGGGCCTGATGAAATTTCATCCAGTATTTTTTGACCACTTCCTGTGCCAGTTTCTAGCAAATGGTCTGCCATCGATCCAAACTGATGTGCAGTATTTAGCCCTAACTGAAATGTAATTATTTTGTTACTTATATCAGATGCCTTTGCGGAATCTATTTCAGATTTTACTCTTTCTACTTCTTCAACTGTATCTTCTAATCCTGGGAAATTTTTTACATAAGAATTGAAAAATAAATTTCTATAGAACGGCCCATTATCAACTAAATTAGGAAACTGATAAAGGGCATCAGAAAGCGAATACATGTCCAAGAACCAATTAACTGTTCCATAGTCCGTATCTTTTACATATTCTTGGAATTCCTTATCAAAGTCATGTTGGTAAATGAAATCTTCAGCGATTTCTTCTGGACTAGAATAAGCTCCTTGTGCTTCTTTCCATTTCTCTTCCATTTTTTCTTGGTCTTCTACATCAGTCATCTCTTCTATGTGCGTTTCAATAAACTGTGGCCCCAACGCTTGGTAGGGATCTTCCCGATAATCATCCCCTACAATTTCAAATATGGATTCTAAAAATTGCTGTTCGATTTCACGTTCACTTACTGCAGACACCCCACGTTTTGCCCAGCCTTTTAATCCTTCCAAAAGTGTTTCAAGATCAGTACCCTCATACATCTCCATCCAACGCTCTGCCCAACCATCTACAGTATGATTGTAAATATAATCAGTATAAGTTTCTTCCAGTTCACCTAATCCATAATCGATCCAAGGATTAAGTTCGCCTTCTATTTTAGCCTTCTCCAGGTAAGCCTTGTCAGGCAACCACCCTTCTTGTCTCTCCTCAGCTACAAGCCAGCCGTATTTGTATGTCAGTTCATAGATAATCTGCAGATCATCTGTAGACATCTCTGCAAGTTTTTTGAACGCGAACTTTTTCATTGGTTCTTATCGTTGGTTGACGCCATCATCGCAGTCAGAAAACCTGCGCAAATTACTATCACGGGCCAGAATACTATATCAATCATTGCGGGGACTCCATCCACGGTTCCGTGTCCCAATCTTGCTCTTCCAACATTAGTTTATCCAATTCATTACTAATGACTGACCAAATCCAATGATCCGTTTTTTCAACATCTTCCCAGTCTATAAAGTCAAATCTATTTACAATTTTACCTACAATTTCATACGCTAAATTCGGAAAATCCTGTTTAGGATGTTCTTTATATAACGGATCAAACATAAAATCTTCAGCATGCTTAGAGTTAAGCACTTCTTGAATAAACTCTTTAACAATAGTGTGTTCCTGAGCGTTCATAGGTAAAGAATATCATGAAACATCTAAAATGTTCAATTTTCGTCTGTGGGAAGTTCCTGAATTACTTCGGGTTTATCCTCTGGCTCTTCCTTGGCAGGCTCTTCAGGCGCTTCTGGTGGGGCTACTACTGCATCCAACAATCCCCCTGCCTCCTTCAGAACAAGCGCATAGGCTTCTTTTGCTAAATATACTAGTTCAAACCCAAAAGTAAGGTTTGTAAAGGTATATTCAGAAATCTTGTTTTCCAATCTCAATTTTGAAGCTTCATCATGACGATCTTTTAGTTTATCTAGTAAATAATCCAAATAGACACTTAATTTTTCATCACCACTTAGTTTTACAATTTCGTCAACCTCGGACAATTTAACATTCAATTCGTCCATTTGAAATTGCTGTTCTTCGAAGGCTGCACTTAGCTCCATCATTTTTTTCTGTTTTTCTTTGAACTCATTCCATGCTGTTGCTAGTTCTGTAGCAAGTTCATTTATTCCTTCTTCTGCTGTTGGATAAACATCATGCCAATTTTGCTTTATTCTATTTAGTTTTTCCAGGTCCATTTCGTCATCCTTTTTTTACTGTAGCCATTAAATTATAAAAATCACCGACACACAAAGCAATTGGTGGAAACAACGAATAAACAGTATCTTCCGTAGGTGTGCCATTCGGAATATCATTTGCTGCGTCTACAAAAGGCTGAATCGCTGCGAGCAACAACTTATATCTAGTGAGAATAGAAAAAACAGGCTGGGATGCACCAGCCCATTCAAGTTCACTCTGATCACAAACAGCTTCAAATATTTTTATTGGAGAGGGCACCAGTATTATGTTCTCCGTTTATTGTCGTGTCATTATCATACCTAGAATCTCACGAAACAGTATTCTCTGTCAAGGTAAATCTGAAAAAAAAAATTTGCTTTGTACTTTCCTGTCGTTAGGAGCGATAAAAATAAACTCTAATGTTTAGTTTTCGCCTGAATCTTAAATCCTAAGTATTGCTGTCGAGAATCTATAGCTTGATATCCATGTTTATCCATATATTTCTGAAGTTTTTCTATACCACCAGTCAACATTTCATCTGTAAACAGGATACCTTCTGGGGAATGTCTGCCATCAAGGACATTTATTGTAACCGTCTTATCCTCACCGTCTAGTGTAACTGTCAGTGCTAGCCCCAATGGATGCAAAATCTCTCGATTGATTTTGAAGAGCAGCCCACTCTCAACCAGGAATTTACCGGGATTGGGTATATGTTGGATGCCATCCGTCATATTCATATTTCCAAATACATTGAACTTGGCGTTTACATTCTGGATAGTACACATTTTTAGCCTCTAATTTTATTTGGTAACAAGTCCAGCAAAACGGCCCCTGTAGCTCATAAAACTTGTAGAATTCAGTATCATTACTTACCTGTTCCTGCATGTAGAATAACGGATTCGCCCCATAGCCACAAAGAGAGCAAAAGGACTCTCCAGAGGAAGCTGGTGCCCATCGATGGCCCATACATTAGTCCTTATTATCACCAAGAACACATTTATTAATTGTATCTGCCAGTGATTCAAAACCTGCTTGAAGCGCATCCGCAATAAAAGAAGCACCTAACAGAAGCATGCAGTTTCTGGTTACTAAATGATCGTTTTGCGTAAACTCCTGTTCTCCATCTATGCCTTTTTCATAAGCATCTATCAGATCATTTGCCTTCGTTTCGTAGGTTCCCATTTTTTTATCAGTGATCATCTTGGCTCCTTTTGCATAGAAGTAGTAGCATCTTCCAAAATAGAACAGTCATCTAGGATCCATTATACTAAGGAGTAATAGTTTTTCCCATGCGTTCCTTAATCTTCTTAATAATAAAATCAATTGCATATTTCAGAACGGCTTCATAGGTCAGTGTAACCAATGCTGAAGTTCCTAACATCATAATAATTTTCATATTGGTTGTTGTAAATGATGTTAAACCAAGCACAAATATGCCCACCCCACTCAAAATCAAATTGATTGGGGCGATAAGCCATTTCCATTTCTCGGAAAATAGCCTTTTTCCAATTGGCTTTATCTGTTTCAAAAATACAATGATTGCAAAGATACCAATGAAAAGAAACAGATGTTGCGTTGTCCAAAACAATTCCCAAATTTTAGCTTCTGTAGGCATTTTTAGCCTCCTTTTTATTTGATCATTATACTATGCTTTTGTACATACCTAACAAATTTTATCAATGCATAAATTGATTGCAACAAATCCACAGGGAACCATAATATTCTTATTAATTTATAATACATCAGTTTCCCCCACCACATCCTCGTAAAACTCTCTAAGTTCTTCTTCACTTTGTGGTAATTGACTGTCATAGCTAAGATCAAAACTAAGCGCTGCATCTATTGACATTACTGATATAACTCTAGCACTTCCAGGATCTGAAACAAAAAACTCATTTCCGAAACCCCTGTTTACTTGGTAATATGCTTTTCTAGGCACATCTGACATATCAATCAATGCTGCATATGGTCGCGTAATGTCATCCTCCTCATTATAGGTGTCAACCCAATATTCCAAATGTGACGTAAGCATGAGATTTCCAGGTGACACGCCTCCACCACCTAAAGAAGACATATCCCGTGGCCCTAAAGATAGATCGATATCAAAATTTGGATTATCTGTCAAGTGCCAATAAATACCATGTTTTAATTGTATAGTAAAATCCCGCTTGAATTCATCAAACGAGCCTGCCTTTATAGCTTCTGCAGTCAATCCTGGTAGATCAGTTTTGTTTCCCAAAGCTTGTATGACATGCCCTATTCTTGCAATAGCATATTTTACTTGTGCAACGGTCATTTTTGTGCTTGTTGCTGTGTCAGCATCGGTAACACTACTGGTTTAAATTTCACAGTACTATGTACAACCTTTCTTACCATTCTTCCTGCCTCCTCATCAATCCTCTTACGATCATGATGCTTGGATATAATTTCTATGATAGCTTCCAGTCTAGCAATACGTTCTCTATCTGCTGATCCATCTTGCATATTTTCTTTTACATCAAGCCTGATATCGTTGATCCCCTTTTGTATTTGGGGGATGATAAGAGTGTTCATTTGAGTCATGAGGGCCTTGATCTCGTTTGCTGCAATGATCGCCTGAGCATCTGTTTTTTGACTGGCTTTATAGCCCATATAGGAGCCAAAAGCACCTAGAGCAGCTATGATTATTGCGGATATAATCTTTAGATTCTTCATGGGTAAGCCTCGTATTGTACATAGTTTTGTTGGTAGTCACCTAGTGATGATTCAGATCTAATATTCTGTAATGTTGTATAATTAATTACTTCATTACAAAGTTTTAAAAACTCTGCTTCAGAAAGTTTTCCTTTTGCCATATTAACATCTTCGTGTACCCACTGCAAATTATCTTTACCATCTTTACCACAAAGATATTTTGGAATTTTATGATCAATTGTTGCTGTTTTTCCTAAAATTAAATTTCTACCAGTATACGCACACGTTTGATTTTGTATATTCCACAAGTCACGAAGGACTATCCAATTTTTGGTTCCTCCATGTCTATTTGCAATATGTTTAAAATAGTGTTCTTTACATAATAAACGTTTTCTACCTATATGACTTTTATTTCTATGCTCGAATGTAATTATAGCAGGTTGCCCACACTGTGCACACTGCCCGTTTTTTAGTCTTTTAAGTTCTTTTATTTTAATATTTTTCTTAGTTTTATCCTCACACTGTCTGCAAACTCTCTTATTATTTGTATTTATTTTACCACATTTGATACATCTACCTTCATTAATACATTTACAATAAAGGTCCCTGTTATATTTGTTCATATAATGTTTTTGACACATTTCATCACTATACGCTAAATTGTTACAACCCGTTACTACACAAATTCTATCCTTATTAATATACTCCTTTTTTGGTAACTCTGTCATTCCATATTTTCTAACTCTACTAGCATGCTTTACACAATACCCGTTTGCATAATATTGTTCATTGCAACCTACAACAGAACATACACGTTTAATTTTTCTCTTGTGAGAATTTCCGATGTTAATTATTTTACCATATTTTCTTATTTGTTCATAATGTCTATGACAATACCCTTTAGCAAAATGTGCACCAGTACAATCCGCTACTATGCAACCAACATATTTTATCTTCCGGGGTTCTGGTTTTCCATTTCTTTTCCACATACTATAATGCCTATGACAATAGCCTTTTGCGATGCTTGGCTTGGTACACCCTTTTGCTTTACATTTCTTACGCATAATTATGGTGCTTGTTCAGAATTTGTTATTCGTAGATTGCGAAACCGACAGTTGCCATTGATATCAGTATTATACCATTGTCCAAACCTAATCAATGTACCATCAGTGAAGAAACTACCAGTACCTGTATTATTAGTAAAGAAAGCCACAGTTGGAACCTCCTTGCTCACGTAGCAATCCCCTGAGCATTGTTGCATCCAGAAATTCATTCTTGTGAAGTCAGCGAAGTCAACGAACAATCTCGCACTGAACCATTGATCCCAATGCACCGGGTCAACCCCAGTAGTCGCCATGTGGGCCACTCCATCAGATGTTTCCATAAGAGCTTGAAGTGTTCCGTCGTTCTGCACGAGAAAGTACATTCTATTATGAGCATGGTCGGCCTGCTCTGCACCAGCACCAGTATTCCCACTGATACTAAGAAGCATATAATTTGCATCTATTTCAATATTATCCCTCCATATGCATTTAGCTTCAAAATAAACTGTCAGTTTGGATGCATGCAACGTTGGTCCATACTCTTTAGCTAAGAGTAAATAACTCCCATTTACTGGACTAACTTCAATAGTAAGATCATCAGCAGACCTAGTTACCGCAACATCTGTAGTCGGAATATAGGATGTCGGGAACAGAGATTCCTCAAACTGTGCACCCCATACATAAATACTGTCCTGATTAAGACCACCAAAGGTGATATCAATGTCAGCTTCAGCAATATATAGCTCCGCATTTTGGACACCTGTGATCGCTGATGTCCATGTTATTGAACATCTGCAAACCCCATCCTGTAGCTTCTCTACTCTTGCAGTAGCTCCACCAACTGCAGTCCCCAAGGAACAGTTTGAAAGATCGAAATAGCTTCCATCCGTATCAGTTGCTATATACATTAGCAGCCACGTTCTATTCGCTGGACTGGCATAGACGGAGAATGTATAGGTATCATTATTTACTGTGCTGATAGCTTGTTGAAAGAAATGGGTATCGGCAGGAGTTGCATCCTCATGTAAGGCATCCACTGTAGTAGTACCATCCAAAGCTATGGCAGCATCGACAGTAGCGGAACTCCTGGCCTTGACCCAGAATGCATCATCAAACATCTGACTGAACAGGCAGTTATTAGTGCTTTCACCTTCAATCAATATCCCGCCACCTGCTAGTCTCGGAGTATCGTGGGCAGTCTTCACCAATATAGGAGTCAACGCATTAGCACCACCTAATGGAAATTGCTCATAAGCTTCCGTTGGTCTTTTGAGAGAAAATCCTTGCCCAAGAGTAGGCAAAGGAATCAATAAACAAAGTATGAAGATTAGTTTTCTCATTATAAGTCCTTATCAGTTCACTGTAACAACCCAACCAGCAGCAGTTAGAGTAGCCAAGGCAGCATCACTCGCAGCAGTCCTGGCAGCATTAGTCCCAGCGATATTGAGTGAGCCACCAGCACCACATCCATCAGCTAAATCTATCAGGAAGTTGTCAACCTCAGTAGCATCAAGCCCAATGCTTTGGATCTGTATATCAGCACCAGCCCATGCAGGCAATGGAGTAGAGGTATACTGAGTGCAGGATGTACTATAAAGATATAGAGTTGCTAAATTGGGCAGTATTGCGAATGTGGAAATATCACCAAAGAAGATCGCCTGACTATACGCTTGGAAAGCTGTGATTTTATCATAGTCACCAACCAATCGTATCACATAATCAGTCGCCCACAAATAATCATGCGGGATCGTCTGCAATGTTCCATCACAAGTGACCTTCGTAACGACAGCATCTCCCCAGGATATATGAACGCTACGTCCGGTAGGACAATTTATCTTTATAGTGGTGGTGGTCAATGGAATCTGATCATTGAATAAGACTGTATGCACAGGTAACTGAGGTAGGGTAAACCCGCTTACCAACCCTTTAATAATATATCGATCTCTAGTGAGTTCATCCTCGGACAATGCTTCAGCATCAATCCTGGCATAACTGATATACCCATCCTCCCATGGTTGACCAGCAGATTCCTTCTTCCCTAAATACATCACCTTGTTGGCATCAACTCCCATACCAGTAAAGTCCTGGGACATACCTGGAACACCATCGAAGTAGATTGTACCGACATTGTTATCCCGGACCATTTGTATGACATGCCAATAGCCATCCTGCGATGGACCTAATCCATATGATAGCATGCTTGCATCACTATGCCCACCATTATTGTTACATCTAAATGCCCACCCATCATCGTATGCATACGTGGAACATCCACTAACGTCAAATTCTCCGTGGCTAAAGTAGCTATCAGCATTAGCAGCATGAGCGCATCGTTGAATATAGAATGTCATTGTGAAATCACCATCGAACATGTTCATACAATCATGGTGAGCGATGGAGTAATAGTTAGTCCCAAGGTCGTAAGATCTACCAGGGAGTCTTCGACCATTAGATTGCAAGTCGGTAAAGACTGGTTCCGGAGCATCAGTAGGTGCCATATCCAATATAGGTTTCGTGACTGCAGCTAATCTAGGATGATACACGCCAAGTCCAGGATTCCATTTGTTATTCTCTGCAGCCTGTGCCCTCACTGCATAGATATCCTCCCCCGCGCTCCAAGTAGTATTCCCACCAATGGTACAACCTACATCCGTATCACCAGCAACCAGGACACCTGCCACATAGAACCTTTGCCAGAATGGCGTGATCAGTATAGCCTTAGTCCCGAGGATTGCACCATGAGCTTGATCATAGGCATGGATCGACAGATTCACATTTCCTGTTACTGTCCGTATATCAAAGGAGCAAGTATACTGTGTACCGACGACTGCAGTTGCATCCTGATAAACGTAAGAGTCGGCTGCTGTAGGAGTAAGCAAATCAGCATTAGCAGTTATACTTCCAGGACCACGTACTTGATCAGCAGTAACAGTAACATTAGTCTTGGTCCATGCTGCATTATCAAATGACTCTGTGTAGGTCAGCAAATTGCTGCCACTGTGATCGATGAGATTGTCAGTAACAAGATCTATGTCTCCAAAACTCTCAAAGATCGTACTCTCACGAGTCATACCCGTAAACCGAGAGCCTGACAGTGACGCCTGAAGCCCAGTAGCACGAGCCTCGTAGCAGAAAAGCAGGAGCAGTATAATCCACGGTAGTTTCTTAGTCATTTTATATCCTATCTGGCTATGACGAGTATGAAAGCTAACGCCAGCAACATACCTACCAGCACACTGATTATAACACTTTTGGTATCACTGTTCATCAATTTCTCAACAACCTATAATCAGCATTATAGGTCATGGATTCACACCGTCTTGCTTCATTACTGAGTGATCCCCTGTCAGATCGCTCCAAGACACACGATCTCCGGTATCGATGTCCCATGACCAAAATGTTGTCGTAGTTGTAGTATTATCCGTAGCGGTATCAACAAATGTCCCATCCATATAGACATTAAACTCACCTGCCACATCATCACGAGTAATTGTATATTCATGATAACCAGACGATACATATCCTGCCGCTGTAATAAACTTTTCTTCAACCCCCACTTCATAGAGTTGAATCTGCTCCGTAGCTGTAATCGTGAGTCTATATCCAGCCGTACCCGCAACATCAGGACTAATGAAATGAACATTAGTAGTTGAAGCATCGGCGTGACTTAACCAAAACTTCCAAGTTCCATAGGCTTGTTGAGTAGGTGTTTCGTGCATTATACTTGTCGGCAATTGAAATCCACCAGATGTAGCGCAATTAATTACTTTAACAGTATGCCCCGCAATAGTATCCATGACGATACCGAAGTTTCCACTATTAACCCATATGGGAGAATCAGGAAATGGTTCAGCACCACCTATGCCAGTAATAATATAGATTCCCCAGTCCGTCTTAAAACGTACAGCGTTACCCGCGCCAGATGGATATTCTTTTGCCGTGCCCCATGGCTTCGTCGGCCAGACCATCGCGGACAGTTCGCTGTAGACTGCGGCAGCCTCGGTGTCGGTAATATCCCGGCTGATCATCATGATCGCGCTCAGCGTGCTCTTGAGCGGATATCCACCTGCGTAGGAGTTACCGATAGTGACATCGGCAGAGTTGGTATAAATATCGACAGCGCCCGAGTGATCGCCAACCGACACGCCGTCAATCCACGAGTGCGAGGTTTCGTTGTCGTCGATATACGTGGCTATGCAATGGTGGCCGGTGACATTCTCCCCGACTGTCCGCGCGTTCGTCCCGTCGTACACGGAGACAGAGGGGGTGGCAACAAGGTTCCATCGGTAGAGGATATGTGTCGCATCCTCTTTTTCGAGCAAGTGCTCATAGGTCGTCTGCGACATGAAGTTCCCGAGGGCAACCAGAGTAACGCTCTGATCGTTCAGCGCGTCGGCGTGTGGCACCACTATCATCGAGGTGCTCGCGGGAAATGATACTCCGTCCCTGCTCCATGCGATGTCCGTTCCTACTCCGTTGTGCCCGTTGCCGCTCCAGTCTTTGAGACTACCCGATCTCATATCCCAAAGTCCGATAACCACGCCCTCGCGCTGCAAGTCGGCCAGTGTCCCCGCGTGGGCGAGGGGCGAGAGTAGGAGCAGGGCTGCTATGAGTAGACGTTTCATCGTTACCTCTGTTGAAGCTGTGTTCTCATTCGCTGCATGTAGTCGAGGTGCTGAAGTTGGGTAAGAGCTTTTCCTTTAATCACTTCGCAATCATAAATATTTCCATCCCATTTATCAATGCCAGTGGCATAAGCACCAATGATAAAGTTTGTATTAGAACTTACCGGTGGTCCAACAGCATCATCCCGGGCAGACGGAGCTAAATCGTCTATATAGATTCTCATTTCTGACGTGCCATCTGTTATCCAGTGATAACTAGCAGTAATAAAATGAATAGTATTAGCTCTTAAATCATGTCCACTCGTTAAATTTGTACCACTACTTGTCCCGATTTTAGATACAGTAAAAGATAATTGATCCACTCCACTAAATAATCTCCATGCTCTATTGTCTCCGATAGCATTATATTTGGTAATTATACACCCACCCGCCGGTAATACCTTTGGCAATACTGCACATCTCAAACTGAAATCACCAGTTGGATTATGTGCAAGATCCATATCAAAGGTTCCATCACTTACTCTTGTGAAATAATCGTTCGCCCCATCCAAGCTATATCCCCGATGACTCAGCTTTACCGGCGCTCCATGCTTATCCAGGCTGTACGTCCCGCTTGCATCAGTGATCGCTGTCCCTGTGTCGTTACCAATCAACATGGGGAACACGATGGCGCTGTTCATGTAAGTGAACGTGCTGTTATCCGAGTAGTCGGTGGCCTCTTGGGCGGTCAACAGGGCGTGAAATACTTTGAAGGAATGAAAGGTGCCGAGGAATAAAGCTGTTGCTACATAGCTTGCACCAAGTGTTAATCTTATGCCATCGCTATGTGGCGTCCATGCTGTTGCGTTTCCTGTCAATATCTGACTACCATTGAGCCATGCATTTGTGTTTCCGGTTGTGCCGCTAATTACTAAAACATTACGCTGATTCTGTAACCAGAAAGGTGAATATGTATCCGATGGAATACTTATAGTTACCGCTTCGCTGATTCGAATATCAAGGACATATGCGGATGTGGCCTTCTCTTTTTTTATCAGTGTTCTGTTTCCTCCGGCACCATCCTCGATATCAATGAATACCCTGGTTACGTCTTCATTCCAATTAAAATCCGGCGTAAACTCTATCACGATTGAAATAGGGTCCGAGTAAAACTCCCGCCCAGTCAAGGCATAGGTCAGGTAGTCATTCGTGCCGTCCAGCGTCACGCCCTGGCTCGCGTCGAATGTCGGGGCACCCGTGACGGTCCCGCCGTTGCGATTTATTGCCGTCTCACTCCGAAAATTCCCCGCGAAAATGCAAGAACGCATTCTCTCGGCTGGCATACTATTTTGGACAAGCATATCAGCATGAGCGAAATTCGACAATAGCACCAATAAAAGTATTATAAATTTTTTCATGCTGCCTTCCTAAGAAAAGTTGATCCCAGTTTGTTTACCCAAGTAACAAAATCCCCAAGATGCATTGATTCCTTAGCTCTGTTGCATTGAGCACAGCACGGAACACAATTACGCATAGTATAGCCTTGCGTATTATCTACTCGATCAATCCCTGAATATATAAAATCTGGGTTCATAGTCCTTGATTTTCTTACATTTGACGGAGGTGACCCGCAATAAAAACAGTATCTTTGTGTTAATCTCTCAAATTGTTCAAAAGTTAATCCAAACGCTAACGTTCGTATACGTGCACTTCTTTTATACACTACAAACATTTCATGCATCAATTGTTTATCTCCATATTTAGATCCTTTAATACAGCCACAGCTTTTTTGTCCTGCACGTAACGACATTGATCTAACTTTAGTCATTTTTCCACAATCACAGCTACACCACCACATACCTAAACCGGAGTTGTCTGTTCCAGCAAACCTAACAACAGTCAGTTTGTTAAATTTCTGACCAGCAATGTCTATCCGCTTACCCATAGCACACATCTTTCGCTGGTGATTGCAGCTGTATAATTTTTGAATATACACGGTTTACCCAGGCTCTAAATTCATCAGTGGATAACGCGCCTTTCGTAGTATTACAGTTTTTACAACAAGGCACCACATTATCAACTGTATACCCTTTAGTATTATCCACTCTGTCTAAACCATTGTATATACAATCATTGTCGTCAAACCTAGATTTATAATGATTACTTGGTGGTGTACCGCAGTAGAAACAATCCTTATGGATTAATTCCTCAAATTCTTTTGGTTGTAGAGTAAACTCAAGCTTATTCTTTCTTGCTCTTTTTATATAACCATTCATAACATCAACTATTGCACCATGTAATCCAAGTTTGGAAAACTTCAAACATCCACAACTTTTCGTTTCACCTTTCAGAAGAAGATATGCCGTAACTTCTACTTCATTACCGCAATCGCATTTACATCTCCATATAGCTTTACCATGTTTATTGCTTCTTTCGGTATCTTCAATAACCGTTAAATTTCCAAATCGTCTACCACTAATATCCTTACGAGTATGCTTCAAATTCATTAGTGCTGTCTTAGCGAGCTTACTTGATACTTCCGATCTTAAACACCCACAAGATTTACTACTGCCGTTGCGGAGACAACTGCCTAATATATCAGATTCATTTCCACAAACACACCGGCAATGCCATTTATACACGCCCCACTTATTTTTTCCGGCTTCGTACATAACTGTCCATCTACCAAATTTTTTACTCGTCAAATTTATTTTAACATATTTCATAGCATCTTACTTGCCCTTGGAAAATTCATGTGTTCCCTTTTACAGTTTCCTCGGCGTATGCACATCGAGCGAGACTAGCACGGTACCCGCCACATTCGTTACGTTCGTTCGGTGGATGTCAATTATTACGATATCCTCTACCGCTAACGGATTGTCGGAATCGGCATGATCAAAGGTAAAAATGATCTTGTACAGACAACCCACCCCTGCACACCCTACTAGCACCGTCTCGGTAACCAGTAGTTGCGTGCTGGTCTTGCTCACGGCATCCGCCCCAAAACTCGCAGCCACGTAATCGCCAGTGAAAGCAATAGTGTCGCCCGCTGTCTCGGCGGCATTCAACGCGACATACAGATCTAGTATCGCATCGTTCACGCCGTCCCAATCATCCGGGATCATGAACTGAACTTGGTAGACTTCATTAACAGCGTCGAACAGCAGTCCAGCTACAGCCGGACTTGCCCCGATAGTGGTGTCCGTTGGGGCGGTCACGCCCTTTCGAACCTCAGTTAGACCGATATGCTGAGAGCGAGACGTTATTGTCCCGGTGTTCGTGAGGTACTTCGTGGCCGATATAGCTGATAGCCCGGCGAAGATCAGGCAAACAAGTAGGAAGCGTTTCATGGATCTTTCCTTTCTATTCGGCAGGCATTGTCTAAGTTGATAACCATATCGCCGTCAGCTGCAAAGTCGGTTGCCCAGGTAAGGTCTGTAGTGCCGCCGTTGATCGTGCTGTCGCCTGTTGCTCCGGTGATTGCGGTGGTGGAGGTGACTTGGGCTATACTTCCGGTTTCAAGAACCAGTCCATGTGCTCCGGTGTTGATACCCGTCGTATCTCCAAGCTTCACAACTCCATTGTACTGTGATTTAATACCCCCCGAGCCATTGCTTTCAATAATCGCTGCAGCACTCCCAAGATTTAGAGTCCCCCCAGATGAAACGTAGCTGCTGACGTTACTCACCTCTTTATTTATTACAATTCCCCAAAGAGTGTTGCCAGAAATAATACTGCCACTGGTCGATAGTGACATAGCTGTATTATACAATTCAATTCCATTTTCCACATTGTTTTCTATATCTACCTTGCCAATAACAATAAGTCCTGCATCTGTAATCGACAACCCACTTTTTGTGTTGTTCTTTGCCAGAACAGCATCTGCAAAGAATTCATTGAAGCTGTAAAGCTCAATTCCTATACCACCGTTATTATCCGCACACAAATATGTTGTCGTACTCGACACACTCACTGCCCCGCCCCCAAATATCCCAGTGCCAGTAGAATTATACGCATAGACATTCCAGATTCTGATTTGCCCTTGGACTTCAGCACACGTAAGTCCTTGGCCAGTAGCAGAATCAAAAAAACAATCAGCAATTATAGAAGTTCCGCGTGTTGTCTGTTGCAAACCACCGTAATAAGCACCGCTCACCCAAAGCCTAGTCCATGTATGACCGGAAGTATCCCAGGCTCCTATCCCTATTGTACCACCAGTAGTTTTAAAATCCTGAATATTCAAACTATCTCGAACACCCATGCAACTTTTAACCATGATCTTGCTTGATGTAGCGCATGGACCATCCGCATTAAGTACCGTTTTTTGTTCAAGAATCTCGTAGGCTTTCCCTGATACAGAAGCAGAGTAAGTACCAACAGTGTCGATAGTTGTCGTATCATTGTCACGAGCAACCCGGTATTCTCCGTCTACAAGGATAAGTCTCCCGCGCAATTCGTGATCCGTCCAATTCTGGGTGCTGTCAACAAGCTGAATGTTACTACCGCCATCCGCAGTGCCGGACGTTGTGCCGGTGGTCAGCGTTGGATTGCCGAGTGTGCCCTTAATTAATGTTACGGTATCTGCTGAAAAAACAAATCCCCGCATAAAGAACCCGGTAAAGTTGCCCTCTCCAACATCTACGGTGACATTATGTTCTACATGCTTGGGGATTCTATCAGCGGCTTCCTGTGGCTGGCGTAGCGCCGTCCCTACTGTCAGACCATCGTTGGTGTCTGCACCGGTTGTGCGGACATAGAGAGTGATGTCTTCTGTCGTCGCTGTAACCGGCTCGGAGACGATACCGTTGGTCGAGATGCGCAACGAAGTGAATACGTTGCCGGTGTACCTCGCGGCGATCATCAACAACGATGCGAGTAACAACCAGGGTATGTATTTTTTCATATCAGATCTCCTTAGTACAACTTGGACGCATAAATAGTCCAATCTCCTGTATTACCGCCAGTTGCAGCAGCGATACGGATCATGATATATTTATAGAGTGCAGTCTTCTCAGCATTATCTACCCACATATCAGTTGCAGGTGCCGCTGCTGATATAAGACTGGCGACTCCGAAAGTATCATTGGTTACATCCTCATATGTACATGCTGCGGGGGCACAACCTGTCTGCATCGTAGCCTCAACAGTAGCAGTTACTGTGCCCGCAACACAATCTAAAATTAACTGCAATCCCAACTTCCTATAGCTATCCATATCAATGTAATAGCAATAGTCCGTTCCAGCAGGACAGGAACCTCCACCGGCATCAGCCCCATTCGTAACAGCAGCTACGGGGGTAGGGCCATAATGCTCACTTAATGGATCTGTCTCACCTTGTCTGAATGAGTTGGTGGATGTTGTGAACCCGATTGAGCTAATAATGTTGGCAGTAGTCAATCCACCAACTGTAGCAGCCAGGAGGAATATACCTATCAGCAGTATCCAAGGTATACTGGATCGTTGCTTCTGTAAGTTGTTTGTAGTCATCTCTATATCTCCTTAACACGTTTCCAAAAGGTTAATTTTTACAACAGGTTCCTTTACATTTCCTAAGAAACGAAACCAAGAAACCCACCCTAGATTTTTATACGCCATATATGGGGTACTTGGTAGTTTCAGATCTCTCTTATGCTCTTTTCTGTAATCATGTAACGATAAAATCTTTAATTTTAGAACCGCTTGTTTTGCATCTCTATAGCTATTATATAAATTATATCTTGTCTGCCCTAAAAAGCATAGCCAAGATATCCAACCTTTGTGTCTGTAACATCCCAACGGATCAGCGGGCAGTCTACTATCTCTTTTACACTTAATTTTATAATCTTGTTTATTTTCTATTCTTAATCGTTGTGCAATCATACTGGCCTCTTTATACATATATTTTCTACTATCAACATTAACACTATCTTTCACGGTTACCATAGAATCAATAATTTTATTAATGTCTATATTTTTATTGTCTATATTTACATCATTATCAACAATAGTTTTTAGTACAGTACTCGCTATGCTCTTCAAAGAAAATACTTTCCAAAAATTATTAATCCTAATAAGTTTAACTCCATTTTTTTTACATAATCCCACTTTTAATTCATCCCTTTTTTTCAAGTTATTTAATCTATCACTATCTTTGTCATACCACATAATAGAATCATGCTGTCGTCCTTGATATTCAAATCCAATCCCTATACCCATATTCAGCCCGTCTATTTCCATTTTACAGTTTGTTTCAGGATTAACTAACCAAGCCGGTCTTGTTGTATTAAATGGTACTCCAAAAACATTTTCGAAAATAGCTCTAACCATGGCTTCTTTAACATGCTTAGCACAGTGTGGGCAACCTCTATTTAAAGTAACAATGTTTCCGGGTACACTTAGATATTTGTGATGTCGTTTACATTCAATTTCAATTTTGACATGCCCATTAACATATTCAGATAGCCTGCGATCACCACGTTTTGCTAAAAGAGCATCCAACTTTTCTACTGTTCTTTTTTTAATATCTTTTCTTGTATTTATTTTCAATTTATTTACACGCCCGCTGACTGATGTAGGAGTCTTTCCTAATAATTGCGCACATTTAGCTACCCCTAATTTTACATAATTATCAATAAGAAATTTTTCTTGGGCACTATTCCAGCACTGCTTATATTTACTAGGTATATGTAAATCTCCAACTTTTTTAAACACTGCTCCATAACTTCTCCCTAATCGTTCACTACATTCTTTAGCAGTTAACGAGTAGTAGTTATTCTTAAGAAATATTTCATCTTCTCTTGACCAGCGTATGCTCATATTGCTTTAACCTATTTTTCAGTCAACGTTAGCGGTAATGTAAGCATCGACAGTTGAATCATCCCCTATATTACACAAACATTCAGCCTTTACATAATAGTATGATTGACTGGAAAGTTGCATTGAGCAAACACCTCCTGATGCTATCCCGTCACACCCACCAAATACCAATTGTTCCCAATCTGAATTATTTGGGCTAACAAATACGTAGCACTTTTTAAGTGGATCTCCACTTCCACCACCACGATTAATAAAAGTTATTACAAAATTCGGGTAAGTTAAAATAGTTTTTGCGGACAAAACTTCATCCCCAACTTCCCCACCCCCCGTATCATCTACGGCTGTTGCAAGAGTACCAGCCGGACTATATGTACCAATAGTAGTTTTTTCTGTTTTAACTAAGTCCCTCCCTGAGTCTTCTCCGGGTCTGGTAGATACATCTGTGACCTGCAACTCCCCGACTGCTCCAACTAACAATGGACTGGATGATGCACCATTCCATCCATATACAATCGCCCTGCTGTTTGTTCCAAATTCGGTAGCTGGAATAACACTTCCATCCAGCAATCCCCCTTGTACAATATGCAGACCAGTACCGTCGTGATAATATTGCAATGCAATTACTTGTGGTGCAATCGGCAAGGCAACAAGTGTTAATGCACTTTGAATACCTTCCCAATAACGCCATTTGCTGTTGGTAGTATCATAAAAATACGTCCCAGACTTAACTTGCAATCCCCATATGGTAGTATTGAAATTTAACGTCAACTGACCAACATCTGCAACATGTGCAAGAGAAGGGTCTAACCCCCGAATCCTGGTGATCGTTTGTGGATTTGCAGCAGCAAATACAGTCGTTGAAAAGAGCAAACAGAGTATAAATATTAACTTTTTCATGTTTAACTCCGAAGTGCAGCAGTAATTTCATAAGTGGCACCAGCACCTCGTAATAGCAAGCTGGAAACACTGACAGGCTCTGTAATCTCACCGTAAGGAGCTAACCCAAGCCAGGTAACGCCGTCAAGACTGTACTCAAGCGCTATAGTGTCATGAGTGTTAATGATATGCACAGATTTTGTAGATGCGCTGAAAGTGATAGTAGTATTACCCACTGGGAGGATCCCGTCAAATTGCTCAGGCGGTCCAAAGTTCGCTTCATCCGGGACGGTCGGCCCGGACGGATTAGCACCACCTTTAGTTACTCCCCACTTATAATACAAAACGCTCATTTTATTTCTCCAATCTTATGTTTCTTGATTAATTACTACAAATCGTGGACCGACACATTCCATGTATGTAGCATAAACTAAAAATACCAGTTGTGTGCTGCTTCTATTAGTTATAATCACACTAATAGGTACACCGGGAATCTGCAGTTTATTCGGAACGATGAATCTTGGAACAGTATTAGTGCCAACGTTTGCCGGGAAGATAAAATCAGGATAGGACATATGGCAAACCATTTTATCCGATGCGTCTGGATAAGAGTGTGATTCAAGTTCTTCACCATCATGGTATACAGTTACAGCGTATGGTGAAATGGTTTCTATTGGAATTATAGAAATCCCAAGATTAGTGAAAGGTGCGTTCGATTTTGCGGGGTAAATTTCGGCTGTTCCGGAAGCTGCTATTGTGACAGTTCCTACTGCCTGCACGCCATTGAGATATGCGTTCATTGTTTAGTCTCCTTTATAATCCACTGCAAGTCGGACAACTCAACTGAATTCCATAAGGTGCGTAAGGTAAATAAGTAGTTACTAATGCCTGATATTGATCATTATTTATCATTCCTTGGTATCTAGCTACAAAATCAGGATCTCCTGTTGTATAGTATCCGTGTCTTCTGGAAATATACTGTCTTTGTATGTTTAGTCTTTTCAAAATCTGTGTAGCCCATTTACGCGCTGCGTTATTGGGAATAAACAGGGTATAGGCATGGTTCCAATAATCTTCTTGTGGAACCTGTGCCTCGACTCTCATAAATAGAGAGATTATCATAAAGACTAAGCTAAAATTCAACTTCTGTCGGGAAGGAAGCTGCTAAGGAAGGGGGATTAAACCACCATCTTTCGTATACGTATCGATAATATCAGTTACACTTTTCGATATCTCAGGAGTAACATCTGTCTCTTCAAGGAGAACTACCACAAATCCTTTTTCAATGCCCCGCTGTCTGCGTATGGTCTGTTTTATTTTCCTTACTACGAATTTACCGGAATATCGAGGTTTTCGTGGCTTTTCTTCAAGAGTCTCAGGAAACCCAAATTCCACATAAACTATCACATTTCCGGTTACGAAAAACTCGTCGTCTTTTTGAAAATCTACACGTCTCCAGTCCGTTTCACCACAGTCACCTGCGATCTCTTTATACGCAAAATCCCATGTGGTTAAATAGCGCTTTTCCATAATGGCACCTCGCTGTAAACATTATAGGGATTCAATACTATCTTGTCAAGTAATTGTTTTAGCCTTTAGTCGGCCAAGAGGTGATTTCTACATCAAAATCTGTTAAACGTTCCTTGAATGTTTCCAATAAATTAGGTCGATTTGGAAAGATGTCATAAAGTGCGATCCCACCCTCATTAAATTCACTTGTAGGGTCATTACTGTCCAAAACTATGTCTGTATCCATGATTCCCGTATCAAATTCCTTCACAATATCAGCTATGATTTCGGATATATGAGTTCCCTCAATATCACTATCAAAGAGAAATTCCAATTCTATATAATAGAATTCCCCTGAAGGATCCTCAATATCATCTAGTTCTTCCGGCATAGCTAAACTTCTCTTCTTTTACGAGGATATACTTTACGACGATCCTTTTTTGTAGCGTTTTCTGTCTCCCAATCGTCAATTTCAATCTTTTTCTCTACTTTTGCGAGTCGAAGAAGAGCGCTTATTAGGCGTCTACGCTGCAATACTGGGAAACCCTTGGGAACCTCTTGCGTACCCGGCTCTTCCCTAACCTGCTCGATTGCTTGGTCTGTTTCGAGTCCTAATTCTTCTTCAGGAACATCCGACCACTCTTTAGCCATGAATTCTTCCTTGATTAACTCAGTCAAATCATGGGCATGTTGGGTACTAATGTTACCGTCAAATAGAACACTTCCAGCGTCATCTGTAATAAGAACTTGTGCCATTTTTCACTCCTAATTGTCAGTTTCGTTATCTTTGTCCAAAGCCTCTTCAATGGCTTTTATTATCTCAGTGAGCAATCCAGAAGTACTAAGAAGAGAGTGATCGCAATTTCTAAGATTATGGCCACTTGCTGGAATAACCGCGATCTCTTCTCCTGTATTTGTCTGTATAATTATTTTGGCCATTAGCTATATTCCCACTGCTTCTCTTCCGCTATCGGCACTCTTTCCGCCCATGGCATTTCTTCCGGCCACGCAATGTACGGTGTTTCTTCCTGTTGTCCTTGATTCTTCCAGTCTTCGTAAATTGTACCTATATTATGCCCCAACTCTCCACCACCAAAGCGATCTAATGCATATTGTTCGCTTACCCAAGGAAGCTCTCGATAGTTTACAATAGAGTTCCAATATAGATAAAGATCCTCTAAGGGCATTTCATCAAACATCCTCTTTAAAATCGCTGTTGTGTTGAAAAACCGCGTCCTACTGGAGACTCCATCGACTCTAAAGCGTTCGGCAGCTTCATCATTTCCTGTAATATATAGATAATCATAGGCCAGTTCCATCAAAAATGGCCTGGGCACCGGCCTAGCTCCATGCGGTTGCACTATTTCATGAATCTGTGCTTCCATCAGTTTCTTTAGCTCTTTTTGGTCTTGTGGGTTTAACTCGTTCATCTTAGGCAGTGCTTCAGGGATAATTGGGCCTGCCCCTAACACCTTACCCTCTTCCTGCTCGCGCTTGAGGAGATCAGGATCAGCATAATCCTGTTCAGGATGGGGCTGAATAAGCTCTTTTTCTTCTTTACTGTAATATCCAGGATATTGGTAGTACTTCATCCACTTCAGACGCTCAGTAGGGTTCGTCTCCTGGGACCACTCGAAGCCTGGGGCAACGCCTGTAGGCATATAGCGTGTCTGTGCCTGCACAGCAGGCAGCCCCTGGGTAACTACGTCAAAAAGGTTCATTACTTCATCTAATCCAACGGCCTCTTCCGTTATGTTGATAATCGCGCTGATTAATTGCTGTTTATCCCCAATTGAGCCCCAAAGGTCAATTTCATCCAAATAGAACTGCTGTGTTTCCAGGGGAAGATCCTCTATTTGTTTCTCTAGTATCTGTATAATAGACGGTAAACTAAGGAGATTAAGAAGCTCTCGCATTTCTTTTTCAACATCTGTGCTAAGGATCACGCGGGGCATAGATCTCTCCTAAAATGCAGTTTTAGCATACTTGATTATACAGGAAGTTGTTTAATTTACGTTTCGGGGAGTTGAGCTAATCACGAGAAATTACAATCCCATGAATCAGCATTGCGATGTAGATAGCTGTAACTACTCCAAACAAGACGTACAAATCAAGTGCATGTGCAAAATGCTTGTCAGACCAAGCCGTCAAAAGAGTACAGATTCCGAGGGCTTCCACCAAAAAAGTGATAATAGCCCCGAAAAATATCTTGCAAAAGCCTTGTGCGTTGGCCTTGATGAGCCCGAACAAGAAGATGTAAATACCGACGAAGAAGAGTATAAAGCCATATTCGCCCAGTTTGCTCTCAGTATCGTTGTCGCTCATGACAGTCTCCTTTCACTGACATTATAGTGATTTTTAGGAGAATGTCAAGTGAATCTTTTATAAATTGGAAGCCTACTGTCACTCGTTAATAAATGGCATTGCGAGCATTTCAGAGAATGATATGGCAAGGACAGGGTGTTCTTTACCACATGCTTTACATTCAACTGTAACAATTGCTTCTGTTTCACCTGTCTCAGGGTTCAAATTTCCATGTGCAAGAAATCCGATAGAATTAACTAAAGAACCCGTTTCCGGGCAAACATAATTGAAGACTGCTTTGGTTATTTCTTTTCCCAAGTCATTTACTGCGCCCAATTCTTCCCGCGCTTTTTCATTTATTGCAGCTTTTTCTTCAGAAGATAAACCCTCTGCCAGCTTCTTATAAAAAAGCTGCTGTGCCTTGATCATCATTTCAATAACTTCTTTTTTTCTGCCGGTCATCACAACAACCTCACACCTCAATAATCATGTTAGGGATAAAGTCGGGATTGATTTGTTTCCCTAAATATCCAAGTGGATTACATACAATATGTGTCTTCCCTAACATATAATTGAAGCTATCATGGGTATGCCCATGCACCCAAAGTTTAGGTTTCCGCTCTTTTATCAATTCCTCCATATTACATGTGAAGAACATATTTAGTGGATCACCAACATATCTAGCTGGGGTACTTTTTGGTGTAGGTACATGGTGAGTAATTACAATTGAATCACTGTTAACATGCCATTGTAAAAATTTTAGTGCTTTTCTATTCTCTTTAAAGACTTTTGGATCGTATCCTTTTATTAACCTAAAATCGCTCAACATATCCTCATATACTTTATAATCTTTTCTCTTTTTGAACCATAAGGGTGTCCCAACAAAATTTACTCCATTTATAACCATCATTCTATTATTCAAAATAAACAGATTATTAAGTGTATCTTCCAGTAAATTCAGTTTATGAAAAATAGTTGGAAAATTACTATTATAGAAATCATGGTTTCCTGGTACATAAAGAACTGCTGCACTTTTATATTTCATTGCAATCAAGCGCAATGAATATATAAGAGACTCTCCAACACCGACATCACCTGCAATAATCAGGACATCCACACCTTTTGGACGCAAATAACCAACGATAAACTGCTCCCCCGAGTCATTGTGAAATTCGGTATGTAAATCTGATAAAACCTGAATGCGCATTGTTTTTCCAGTATTAGCTATCCTAAGTTTAGATTTATCCAATTATCATTCCCATTACATTATACCAAAAATTTCAAAAAATACATCATTTAACACACTTTTACATAAGCATGGTAAATTTCATGCGTCGGGTGACGATATGATCCAGTAGAAATAACTAAAGAATTTACAAATCTCCACCCGATTCCATTCTCTGGTACTCTGGCAGTGACCAGTGCAATCTTTTTAGTGTGATGTTCCTCAGAAGCATCCTCCTCGACATATACTTTGATTAAATATGTACATGCGATGCGCTCACTCAAAACTGAGAGTACGTAGGAATCTTTAGACAAAGATAATTCTGTTATTTCAGGAATATTAATATCATGATAACTTTCTGCAAATCCATCTAACAAAATGTATTCATTAATTGTTCTCATTATCTTCCCCCAATTCCAATCCATTTTTCAAAGTCTTCTATGGTAGCTTCTGTAGATTTCACTTTCTCTCTTCTGAGGTATTTTGTAATCATTTTACGCATAGTTCTTTCCTGCTTATCATTAATAAATGCCTCATAGACGTACAATTTACCCTCTGCGTTATCTAGTGCTCTTTGAAGGGTATAAATTGTTTCTTGCCTATTTTGTGAAATCTCTGACTGCTCAAGGTATCTAGATGACATCCCGTATAGGGCAACCAGAAGACATCCGCAGATAACAACGACCAAAAGTGTCACTGCAGCCAGCCCAAAAGCAAGCACTTTGTCATTTACGGATTTTATCTCTTCATTTTCTGTAGAATCACTCATGTACCTTCCTGGTGTTATTATACAATAAAAGCCAGCATACATACTGGCTTTAAGTTACAGATTCGATTAAATTTTCGTCTTACAAGCGCTGAATCGCCTTGAGAACCTGAGCAGCGCTTTCCACAGTCGGGCACTCAACCCGCGTTCCGTTTGCCATTGTCACAACTACAGGGCTCCTCTCAGGGGTTTTGGCAGCCTTACGGGGCCTTCTTCCCCTCTTAGCCTTCTGAGGCTTCACGGATCTTGTCTTCTTGCGCTTACTGGGCTTTTTTGCCTTGGCTCCGCGTGCAAGCGACAACTTGCCCTTTGGGGCCTTCAGCGCCTCGATAGCCCTTTGCCACGTTCGCATTGTAATGTAGGGAACGCCCGTTTCCTTGGCGGCAACGGCGGCATTCTTGCCCTCATTACGCAGTGTCTGGTACTGATCAAGCAGTTGCAAGCGCTCACCCTCATCGTACCTTTTTGCATGTTTTGTCTGTGGGGTGGCCTCTGTCTTTTGTACTTTCAAGCTCATTTTCTTTCTCCTTCATTGTTAAGTTATACAACCTTTCATAGCTGTAGTATAAACATTAGCTAAAGAGTTGTCAACTTTATTTTTATGAAAAAGAAAAGAAATTTTCTAACCCAATGCATTTCTTAGCAAATTTGTAACATACGTTTGAATAGTTGTAGCTTCATTGGCAACTTTCATACGTAGCTTCCGATGTAATTCGTCGTCGAGCCGCAGGTGAATTTTTTTCCTATAACTAAGCAGCTTATGGCCATCTTCTAAAGTAATTCTTTTACTTTTCATTATATTTCTCCTTAAACAAAATTTTGAACTTTTTGCTCTACAATATTCAGTTTTTTGTGCAACTTCGCCATACTAACATAATACAAGATTAGTTTTGCATCTTCATGGGAAATCTCCCCAGTGCTAATTTTTTGATCTAATTCATGTTGCCCAGTACCGTTGCACGCTGCCAAATAGGTTATAAGATCCCTGAACTGTTCTAAGATCATAGCCCACTCCTATTATCTCGCAGCTTATCCAAAATACTGTCAATATGGTCGATTTTTTTATGCACACTCTCTAGATGATTGTTCATCACCTGTGCCTCGCGCACAAGATCGGCTTTTACATATCGAATATCTTTATCAACACCTTTTTCAAATTCCCTGAACTGTACTATAACTTTTTCAACTTCCCGTATAGACAGATCCAAACCTGTATTACTAGCGTGTAACTCTTGCACCTTGTCATCCAAGGACTTAAATGCACGCGCAGAGATTACCTTCATCCACACAACTAAGGATGCAGCAAGGAGCATAGCGACGGCGCTCAAGATGTTAGCAATAGTCATAAATTCATCTCTCTTGAATGAGTTTGAAAACTTCTGTTGCAAATTCTTTTGGATGGATAGGTTTGTGAAACCAGGCGCTGGCTCCATGACGCATACTCTCATACTTCAAGTCGATCCCCTGCACGGCAGACATTATAACTATCGGGGTATCAAATTGTGGAAATCTTTTACGAATCTCACGTATAAACTCCCATCCATCCATTTTGGCCATTAAAATATCTGTTAAAATAATCTCGAAGGTATGTTCCTTTATCATTTCCAAGGCAGTAATTGCATTATTTGTAGTGGTTATATCTAGTTTCCACTCAGATTTATACTCAGTTTTTGCATATTTATAGAGAATGTCCTTTATAAATTCTAAGATAAACAGATCGTCGTCAACTACAAGAATTCGGGCCATTAACACAACTCCTCCGGATCACGGGGCAGATTATACCACATTTTTAAGGATAAAAAATTAAGGAATGTTACCTAGAAAGCAGGTAATACGATCTTATGCAGGAATGCTTGTATTTGAGATACTCCTTACTATATAGCTTCAGGTCACGCATAAGTTCATCACTTTTACACCATGCACGCAATTCTGTCTCCACCGAAGGCCAAGTATAATCTGTGCAAGTTCCCATACGATTTCCAAACTCCTGAATGCAGACACCCAAGGTCATCGCATGGCCTATTTCATGGGCAATGCTCCACGCACGTTTCAATGGTTTTTGACGCATATTAACTACAATTATTTTTTCTTTGTGCAGGTAGGTGTTTTCTCTTCCGGGGATTACAATACAACCTAATTCATTTGCTAATTTCTCAAGTTTCATCAATTTCTGGGATAACACCATTTACTAGTCTCTGATAGCGAATTCGTTGATAATGCTTTCTGCACAGACCCGTGGCAATTGGTTGTAAATGGCACCCCTTAATGTAGCATTCAGATCCATCATGGTACTTCTTTGCTTTACCTGAATGGGCTGCCCTACCCCAGTAGTCCGATGTCTTACCCTTTAGTTTTAAAATCAACTTTAGCTTTTTCCAAATATCCTTCCGTGGTGGGTATTCCCCACGCTCATACGCTGAAAGTGCCTGCCTGGAGACACCTACCTTTACTTCTAGATCCCGCAAAGTAAGCCCTAAGCGTCTCCGGGCTTCTTTGACCTTCGTTAGGTTTGTTTTCATGTCTCATTCCCTTCATTATACCAGGAGTACACAATTTCTAACTGTTTATCATTTCTGTAACTCGCTCAGTTAGTTTAGCTAGCTCCACACTGAAGTCTTCCGCTTGAAATTGAAGGTTATCCTTGTAAAATTCAATCTCTTCCCTGACTGCCCTAAACTCATCAATTCGGAGTCGTAGGGAATTCATCTTATGTACTTCTCGTTCGTCCAAATCACCCTCAAATCTATTAATTTTAACTTTCAGTCCCGCAATATATGCTCTGTAGATAGCTTTCTTGGTCTTTTCAGTATCGATCTGTGGAGCAACGGACAAGTAGTTAATATCGGTATTTACAGGAAGGGAAGCAACCAGTGTTCCCAACTTTTCAACAATATCGCTAAACTTTTCAGGAATAAAATAGATACCTCCACGATCCCGAACCCCGACTCCTAGTGCTTGATATACAATTGTCTTAATAATTTCCCGAATATCCCCACTATTCAAGTGATCTTTGTACTCCGCATACAACGGTTTTATCAAATCAAACCCACGATGGGGCTTACTAACTCTTAGTTTCCCAGTTTTGGGCTGAAAATGCATTGTCGAGTTCTGTGAATATGTAAGGACAGGGGCATGATCATCAACCTTCTCATCAACCAGCCCAAAAACATACGATGCACGATCCTTCTTGATTTTTCGAATAAAAATTCCTGTATGTTTATTCTGCGTAGTAACCTTTCTAACAGCCTTCAGGAATGCAATTCGATTGCTTACTTCAGGAATCCTAAAATCTCTTCCCCTGGCATCCTTTATTCCTGCTCGTTTCAGCAACTCTTGCAAGTCTTTCCTTAGAATATGCTGATTGGTAATTGCCCACCAAACAAAGTAGCCTATTACTGTGGGTTCACTACTCTTTGTCATAATTTCCCTCTTCATACACATACTATAGTGTCGGTAGGTCTTTTTGTCAAGTAGTATCTTATAAGAATGTACTGTAACCAGGGAACTTAAGGTGGGTTTACTCAATCATTCAGACTAGTAGACAATCTCTTGTGATAAGCCTCCGCGTTATACTGCGCCTCTGCCTTGGTTTCACCTACAGCATATAGAATCTTACCATCCAAGGTAAGCAACACTGGATTTACACATGGTGTGCATGGTTCAATTTTTATGATACTACCAGTCGCTAGCTCCACGGTACATTCATATCTGTACACTTTTGGAAATTCTGTGTACATGATTTCTTCCTCAATAAGCGGGTATGGAAATAGTTTTGCAAATGTGTCAGCAAGAGGCTTATCTCGAAAAATACCCTGAATGATACGTCTGCCCTTAACACCAGCACTTACAATGTACACAGTTTCCATTTTCTGCTCCTTTTTAGGTAAGAACTTTCAATCTACGAACGCGCAATTTAGCATCATTACCGGGCAACCCAGCAAATAAAATATCTTCACTATTTACTTCTACTTCCAAAGCAATATAATTATGATCTGATGAACATAAACCTGCCCATTCTGGCCGTATGCCTACACGCAAAACATGTAGCCCTTCTGCACATTGTTGATCGCTCGCTACTGCATCATCTGCTTCGACTATGGCATCCCGTAGGTACACTATAGGTGCTCCGCCATCAAAATTAGGTGACATCCTCTTTTCCCTAGTGACCCATTTCCAAAAGATATGTGTTTTCGTCTGATTGTATACTGTTCTATATAGCTGTGCTAGATCCTCAGACGTTACACCGTTACCAAGTGCTACATCGTTGCCAAGTTTTACATAGTTGCCAAGTTTTACATAGTCACCAAGTTTTACATCGTTGCCAAGTTCTACATAGTCACCAAGTTTTACACCGTTGCCAAGTTCTACATAGTTGCCAAGTTTTACACCGTTGCCAAGTTCTACACCGTTGCCAAGTTTTACATCGTTGCCAAGTTTTACATAGTCACCAAGTTTTACATCGTTGCCAAGTTTTACATAGTTGCCAAGTTTTACATAGTCACCAAGTTTTACATCGTTGCCAAGTTCTACATAGTCACCAAGTTTTACACCGTTGCCAAGTTCTACATAGTTGCCAAGTTTT
>Ga0307375_10000548_pt1 | contig 46465 bp, 45 predicted proteins | sample TR1MG_FD_202531 | JGI IMG/M metagenome (GOLD analysis project Ga0307375, IMG submission 202531) | Soil microbial communities from Risofladan, Vaasa, Finland - TR-1 | ecosystem: Environmental > Terrestrial > Soil > Coastal area > Acid sulfate soil | place: Finland: Risofladan, Vaasa | collected...
ATGGGTGCAGGGACAGGGGAAGATTCCGGATGCTGTAGTCACGTCGCTCCCGCGACAGTGGTGAGAGCCGGAAAGACCTCTGTCGCCCGCACCAGAACCCCCTGCCTTTAGGCATGGGGAGGTTCAGTTCTTGGGCCTCAGAGACGGCCCGGGCGTCATGGTAGGCCAGGACCGGGGTGATCGGTCGGCCACTGGGTTGCGCGCACATAAGGACTGTGCCCGATGTCCCGTCTACCGCGATCGCCTGAATGGGGATGCCGGGCGCCTTGCGACACAGCCGGCCAATGAGGTCGAGTGTGAGGCCAAGCCACGTAAAGGGGTCCATGGCGTGTCCCACGGGCCAGCGCCGCCCAACGAGCGCATAACGACGGCCCTGTTCATCAAGAGCGCCCACGCGTACCCCTGATGTGCCGAGATCGATACCAAGGAATAGCGCTTTAGGAGGCACGATCCCAGGCGGTGATGGGTGGCAGCCCCATCGGTTTGGCCCCATGATGGGCCACTACCGTCGTATAAAGTCCGCCGCGGACATTGAACCGCGCCAGAAGCTCCATGTAGCGAGGTTTCGTCGTCGCCACCAAATCGTTCAGGATGCGGTTAGTCACGGCCTCGTGGAAGGCGCCTTCGTTGCGGTACGACCAGACGTAGAGCTTGAGCGATTTGAGCTCCACACACGCCAAATCCGGCACATAAGTCAGGAGCAACTCGGCAAAATCCGGTTGCCCGGTTTTTGGGCACAGGCACGTGAACTCGGGGATCCGGATGTGGATCTGGTAATCGCGCTCCGGGTGCGGGTTTGCGAAGGTGTCGAGCTGTTTGGTCGGTTCGGTAGGCATTTCTGTCTCTAATATGCTAGCTTTGCAGGCCATTGTACCCTATCGCGATTCCTGATGCGCCTTAAGAAGATCAAGCTTGCTGGTTTTAAATCGTTCGTAGACCCCACCACAGTCCCGGTGGCCGCGAATCTTGTTGGCATAGTCGGGCCTAACGGCTGCGGTAAATCCAACATCATCGACGCTGTCCGCTGGGTCATGGGGGAGAGCTCGGCCCGTCATTTGCGGGGCGAGACCCTAGCGGACGTCATTTTTAGTGGGTCAACGGCCCGCAAACCCGTCAGCCAAGCCTCGGTGGAGTTGATTTTTGATAATAGCGATGGGCGAGCGGGGGGCGAATACGCGCGCTATGCGGAGATCGTTGTACGTCGCGAGGCCTCCCGAGAAGGAGCGTCGGATTATTTCCTGAATAAAACACGGTGCCGGCGGAAAGATATTACGGACCTCTTTTTGGGCACCGGGCTCGGGCCGCGCGCCTACTCGATCATCGAGCAAGGCATGATTTCGCGCATCGTGGAAGCGCGACCCGAGGATCTAAGGCTGTTCCTCGAAGAAGCGGCCGGGATTTCTCGCTATAAGGAGCGCCGACGGGATACCGAGAACCGATTGCGGCATGTCCGCGAGAATTTGGCGCGCCTGGATGATACCCGCGGGGAGATCGATACCCAGCTTGCGCGTCTGAAGCGTCAGGCGGCGGCCGCCGAGAATTATAAGAAATGGCGCGAGCATGAGCGGGAGTTGCGGCTCGCCCTTGCCACTGCGCAATTCGTGCGATTTTCCGAGGATATGGTACGCGCCGAGGAAGGTGTCGCCGTGGCCGCGACCGCCGTAGAAGCGGAGATTGCCAAACAAAGAGCCCTTGAGGCCCAATTGGAAGGTCTGCGTATCGCCCGTCATGAAGCCGCTGATGCGGTACGGGTAGCGAATGAACACGCCTATGGCCTAACCGCGCAGGTGGCGCGCCTAGAGCAACAAATTGCGCACGCACGCGCGCTTTTGGCGGAGCGGCGTACCGAATACCAAAATGGGGTGAGCCATTGCGAACGGTTGGAGCGCGAGATTGCCGCAGACCAAGAGCGTGAACGTGACCTCACACAGCAATTGGAGCGCTTAGATCCCAGGCAGCGCGCCGCGACTGCGGAGGAGCAGCGGGCCTCCCAGCGCTTACGTGAGGCGGAGGCGGCCCTTGACGCATGGCGGCGGGCCTTTGAGGATGCAGGTCTTCAGGCGCAAGGCCCGGTTCGGGCGAGTGCGAGCGCCCGCAGTGACCTCGCGCGGCTGAAGGCCCGCCACGAGGATCTGGCGCAACGCGTGAGTCGGCTCGAAGAGGAGGCACAAGGCGTCGTCGCGACGAGCAATGAGGGGCTCGCCTCGTTGACCGAGGGCCTTAGCCTGGCGGATCGTGATTACCACGATGCGAAGGAGCGTCTCACCGGTCTTGAGGAACGGCTCGCAGTCCAAAGACAGGTGCTAGAAAGGGTCTCACAGCAACTGGCCGAGCAACTAGGCACCGTCAAGGCGGCCGATGCGCGGTTGTCGTCGCTTGCCAGCATGCAAGCCCAAGCCCTACGGACCGGGCATGAGGTGCTCAGTCATTGGTTGCGCGAACATGGCCTCGTGGGTGCTCCGCGGCTGGCGACAAAGATCCAAGTCGAGGCCGGTTGGGAGCGCGCCATTGAGCGGTGGCTTGGCGTAAAGCTCGCCGCGGTGTGTGTCCCGCCCGGGACCATCACGGTTGAGCGCGTCACAGCCCTAGAAAAGACGCCTGTTGTCCTATTCGAGCAATCCATGAAGGCCGATGGGGATGACACCCAAGGCTTGAGTGACAAGGTGCAGGCCCTATTTTCCGTTACGAGCCTCTTTAGTGGCGCTCGCCCGGTCGCTTCGCTCGCGCAAGCGCTGGCCGAGCGGGCCTCGCTTGCCGCCAACGAAACGCTCGTGACGCCCGAGGGTGTCTGTGTCGGCCGGGATATCGTGAGCTTTGCCGGGGAGAACGACGAACGAGCCGGGGTTTTGGCGCGGGAACGCGAAATCAGCGAATGGTCGACACGGCGTGAAGCGGCCCAGGTTGCGTTGACTGCTGCTGAACGGGCGAGCGACGGCGCGCGTGCCGAGGTAGGGGTGCTGGAGGGCCAGCGGGCGGAGGCCCGCCGGGCATTGGACCAGTGTGCGGATGTGCGCACCAAGGCGCATGGCGCGGCCGAACGCGCGCAGGCGGAAGAGCGGAGTCGGGCTGCGCGTCATGACCGGTTGGTATCGGATCTAAACGAACTGAAGAACGAGTCCGCCACTTGCGCCATGGAATTGGCCCGCGCCGAGGTCTGCGAGCGCGAAGCGCGTGAGGCGGCACAACAAAGTGAGGCCGCGATCGCGGCCTTGTCGGAGCAGCGGCCGCAATACCAAGTCACTCTTGAGGCGGCGCGCGTCGCTCTGAGGACGGTCGGTGACGCGCGCCACAAGATCGAGATCGAGCAACAGCAGGCCAATACCAGCCGGGAAGGTGTGCGGGAACGGATGAGCCGTAGCCGGGCGCAGCTTACTCAGCTGACCGAACGGCGCGAGGCGCTCGCGCGGCAAATCGAAGAGGCCGATGGCGCCGAGAAGATTCCCCAGCAAGAACTGGCGGGCTTGCTGGAAGAGCGGGCATCAGGGGAGTTGGCCCTGAACCTAGCTCAGCAGGGGCTAGCCGAGCAAGAGCAGGCGTTGCAACAGGCCGAACAGAGTCGGCAAGCCATAGAGGCGGCGGTTCACGAGGCACAGGAAGGCTGGAACCAAAAGAAGCTCGTCGTCCATGAGTTGAGGATACGCCGAGACGCGCTCGTGGAGGGCCTGCGGGCACAAGGTGTGGAGGAAGACCTGGCGGCGCGCGCCCAAGGCGACGAGGGAACGGTGGAAGTGGCAGTGCTCGAAAAAGAGCTTGCGGACCTAGGCGAGCGCATTGCCCGCTTGGGGGCCGTCAATCTTGTCGCGATCGATGAATACGCAGAACAGCTGCAGCGTAAGACCTTCCTGGATGCGCAACACCTCGATCTGACCCAGGCACTGACCTTGCTAGACGATGCGATTCGAAAAATAGATCGTGAGACTCGCGGTCGCTTCAAAGAGACATTCGAGCGCGTAAACGAGGAATTTAAGGCGTTTTTCCCGCGCCTATTCGGCGGGGGGGACGCCCATCTTCTGCTAAACAGCGAAGATCTGCTGGAGACCGGGGTCACGGTAATGGCGCGACCGCCGGGCAAGCGTAACACCTCAATTCATCTCCTGTCGGGTGGAGAGAAGGCGCTTGTGGCGGTGGCGCTCATCTTTGCCCTGTTTGCGTTGAATCCGGCCCCCTTTTGCTTCCTCGATGAGGTCGACGCGCCCCTAGATGAGGCCAATGTGGGGAGATTCGCGCAGACGTTAAAGGAGCTTGCCGTCCACAGCCAGCTGCTGTTCATTACCCACAACAAGGTAACTATGGAGGCAGCCGAGGTGTTGTTGGGCGTGACGACGGTTGAGGCGGGAGTATCGCGGCTCGTGACCGTCGATGTAGAGGAGGCGCTCGATATCGTAGCCCGACAGTCTGCGGGGGCTTGAGATGGATCTGCAGGACGCGCTGATACTGCTCGGTTTGCTGGTCATCTTTGTGGTTGGGCTTACCGCCTACGATCGCGGTCGGATGAAGCGGCGCATCCTGGGCTTTGTGGAATCGCGCTTTAGTGCCAATGGCAACCAAGCCACGAAACCAGCAAAAGAGGTCGATCCGCAGTGGGCCGAGCATCGCGTCTTGCGCCCACAGAGCGCTGCCGCTAGTACCCCGCAGGAGAATGAGGGCTCTGAAGAGGAGCCCTTTGGGAGCATAGATTTTATCGTATTCCTACCAGGCGATAGGCCTGTTATTCGGGATGCCGCGCTCGGCATCTATAAGCAAAACGAGTACATGATCGATAAGCCCCATAGGCTCTATGGTCAAAGGCAGGGCACGCAGGTCTGGGGCAATCTCAACAAAGATAAAGACGATGTGAAATATGACTTGCTGGCCCTGGCCCTACAATTGGTTGATCAATCGGGCGCGGTCAACGAATCCGAACTGAATGCCATCGTGCAAATTGCGCTAAAGCTAGCCGATGCCCTCAATCGGCCCACGCGCTTTAATATGAGCTTCGAGCAAGCCCTGGATCGTGCAATTGCACTCGACAAGTTCTGCGCGTCGTTTGATGTGATTGCCACAATCCATATCGTCGCGGATTCGGTGCCTGCATTCCGAGGGCCGGCCATTGAGCGCGCCGCACAAGAGGCACACCTCGAGTTTGGAAGGCGCAACATCTTTCATCGCAAGAATGACCACCAGGATGGTAATCGGCAACTGTTCAGTCTTGCGAATCTCTACCAGCCTGGATCTTTCGACCCCTTACGCCTGGATGCGCTACAGACCAAAGGACTTACGCTGTTCATGTCCGTACCCTGCGTGCCCGATCCGGTTGCGGTTTTTGCCGACATGTCAGCTACCGCGAGCGTGTTGGCCCGACGTCTGGGCGGGAAACTGGTCGACCCGGACCGTAGGCCCCTAACCGAGGCCGGGCTTGCGGCGATCAAAGGCCAGATTCAAGACATTGCGGAGCGCATGGAAAGCCAGGGCATCGCCCCCGGGACCATCAACGCCAGACGTTTATTTCCGCTATGACGTCCGTAGCCGAGCATGCCGCTAGGCTGCGCGATACCCTGAACTACCATAACCATCGCTACTACGTCCTTGACGACCCGGAGATTACGGACGCGGAATATGATCGGCTGTTTGCCGAATTGGTTGCGTTGGAACGTAAGCATCCAGAATTATTGACACCAGATTCACCCACGCAACGGGTTGGCGCGGCTACCGCAGAAGGTTTTGGTCCAGTCGTTCATGGCCTGCCGATGCTTTCGCTTGCTAATGTCTTTAGTGCAGAGGAGCTAATAGACTTTGACAAGCGGGTGCGCGAGCGGCTCGGACATGACTCCGTGACCTATGTCGCCGAGTTAAAGTTAGATGGGCTTGCTATAAGCTTGCGCTACGAGGGGGGAATTTTAGTCCAGGCGGCGACTCGCGGCGATGGGACGGTAGGTGAGGACGTGACCGCCAATGTGCGTACAATTCGCGCGTGCCCACTGCGCCTACGCGGCCCCAATGTGCCGCAAATCCTCGAGGTAAGGGGGGAGGTCTATCTTCCCATAGCGGAATTTGAGGCCTTGAATGCGCGCCAGATGGCGCTGGGTGGGCGTGCGTTTGCCAATCCCCGCAACGCCGCAGCCGGAAGCCTGCGACAGCTCGATCCGACAGTTACCGCGACGCGATCGCTGAGTCTCTTCTGTTATGCCATAGGCACCATTGTCGGGTCGGAGATGCCCCCGTCTCAGGAGGCGTTGCTGACTTTCCTAGATGAGCTGGGACTGCCGGTAAACAAAAATTGGCGCGCCGTTGTCGGCTATGAGGGTTGCCTTGCTTATTATGAAGACATCATGCGGCGACGCGCACAGTTAGCCTATGAGATCGACGGGGTCGTGTATAAGGTCAATAGTGTTCGCGAGCAACATCTATTGGGGGTGTTGTCACGATCTCCTAGGTGGGCGGTTGCGCACAAATTTCCGGCCGAGGAGGCGCTGACGCGGGTCCTTGGGATCGATGTGCAGGTCGGTCGAACGGGCGCACTGACGCCGGTGGCTATCTTGGAGCCGGTCAGCGTAGGCGGCGTGACAGTCAGTCACGCGACGCTTCATAACCCAGACGAACTGGCGCGACGAGATGTTCGGATCGGCGATTGGGTGGATGTTAGGCGGGCTGGTGACGTCATACCAGAGATCATGGGGGTGAGGATCGACCGGCGGCCGCCAGAGGCACAGCCGTTCGAGTTCCCCACTCATTGTCCAGTCTGTGGATCGCCCGTCATCCGCGAACAAGGTGTGATCGCGCGTTGCGCGGGCGGGCTCGTGTGCCGCGCCCAAAGGCGACAAACCGTTCGCCATTTCGCGACGCGCCGGGCGCTAGACATCGAGGGTCTCGGCGAGAAACTGATCGAGCAATTGGTGGATTCCGGGCGGGTCGAGACGGTCGCCGACTTATATACTCTCACGCCGTCCGAACTGGCTCAGTTGGAGCGCATGGGCGCGCGTTCCGCTGCCAATATCCATGCGGCTATCGAGCACAGCCGCGAGACGACACTCCCCCGGTTTTTGTACGGTCTCGGGATTCCTGAGGTCGGCGAGGCCACGGCGCGCGCCCTAGCCGAACACTTTGGCGGCCTAGACGAGTTGATGGTGGCCGATGAGACCAGCTTAATGGCGGTTCCGGATGTGGGGCCGATCGTAGCCCATGCGATTCATGTCTTCTTCACAGAAAGCCACAACAAAGCCGTCATAGATGCGCTCCGCGGCAGCGGGGTTCATTGGGAGCCGTTCAAGAGAGTGGTGCCGGGGCCGCTGTCAGGCAAGACTGTGGTCTTGACGGGGACGCTCGAGGGTATGACCAGGGAACAAGCGAAAGCGGCTTTACTGGCTGCGGGCGCGAAAGTGGCGGCGAGCGTTTCGCAGCGCACGGACTTTGTGGTGGCGGGGCGTGACGCCGGAAGCAAGGAGCAGCGTGCTCGGGAGCTCGGCGTTGCCATTATTGGCGAAGAACGCCTGCGGGAGTGGCTGGGCGATTCTTCGCTAGCGCCCGCGCGGTGATGTCTCGGCCGATGCTCGCTACCGCTTAAGTGGGATTGTTGTGTGGCTCGACTAGGTGAATCTGCGACTTACTGCGCATCGTCGCCATCATGTCATCAACGTCTCGCTGCTCAGCTGACCGGTAGAGCTGCTCTCTCACAGCCGAAAATGGTGGTGGCGTATAGGGACGCTCCGCTTGGAGTTGCACGATGTGCCAACCAAAGCGTGTCTTGATCGGTTTTGGTGAGACCTCCCCGACGTGTAGCTGAACCAATGCATGATAGAAGGATGGCAAGACATCGCTCGCACTAAACCAACCGAGCCCACCCCCTTTGCGTCCCGACGGCACATCCAGCGAGTCCCGGCGCGCAAGCACCGAAAACCGGGCACCGTGATGGAGTTCGCGTAAAATCCGCTGCGCCTCGGCCTTGGTTGCGACCAGAATATGGCGGGCCTCGTACTCGCGGTGCGGGGCACCCAATATCTCTTTTTGGTATAGCGCGTGAAGCTCTTTCGACGAGACGTGGTGGTGGGCGAGATAATGTTTGAGCATGGCTCGTGCAAGAATATTTTCGCGATCTTCCTTTAATGCGACATAGACATCAGGGCGGCGATTGAGTCCGCGCTTAAGCGCTGCCTGCGCGAGTATCACACGATTGATAAGCTCGTTTAGGATGATCTGCTTGCTTTGGCGATTACGGGTAAGTGGCGGTTCCTGGAGATCGCGAGCCCGCAGATAATCTCGATAATCCTGTTCAGTGATCCGTTCGCCGTTGACGGTGGCCAGAATCTGACTTTTGTCTATGTTTTCATAGTGATGACACCCACTCAAGAGCGCCGTTAAGGCGAGGACGGCGGTGAGGGAGGGACCAAGGCGAAGTAGGGGACGCATGATATTTCTCTAAATTTCTCCGGGTGCGAGCGCGCGGATCGATAGCGCGTGAATATTTTGGCGTAAAGGGGCTAAGGCATCATAGACCAAGCGATGGCGATCAAGCAGAGAGTGTCCGCGGAAACCTTCGGCGACAATGAGCACCGTGTAATGCCCGCCGCCTTTTGCGCCTGCATGCCCGATGTGGTGGCGGGAATCGTCTCCTACTTCCAGATCCTCGGGCGCGAACTCGATCCTTAGGCGCTCCTCGATATCATCCCGGAGGCTCATGGCAGGGCCTGACGAAATGGCCTCACGACTATATCCTGATAGACGTTGGCATAGACATAGGGGTCGTTATGGGCCCACGCCGTGGCTTCTGTCAGAGAGGAAAACTCCGCGACGATGAGGCCGGCGCTGTAGCCAGCCAGTCCCGGATCTGGGCTATCGATGGCAGGGCATGGCCCGGCTAGCACCAGACGACCCTGATCGAGAAGAGTCTGTAGGCGCTGCAGGTGGTCAGGGCGAGCTGCCTCCCGACGCGCAGCGCTGTCAGGCCTGACTTGCCCGACAATCATGTACAACATTTGTTCGCCTCCCAGGGCGCGGTGGTATAAGACCACCGCAAACGCTCTAGATACGTATCCTAAGCGCCCTTTTGTTCAGAATAAAGGCTTTGTGCGCCGAATTCGAAGTTTCTTTCCATTAATGCAAGGTGTGCTGGGTAAGTGCCTGGAAGTAGTGGGTCATGACCGCCCGGACCTTGGCCGGATAATCGACGACCTCCATCTGGCGCATGCCCTCGCGAAAAAACTCTGACGCGTCCTCGGGCAGCCCTTGGATGAGTTCGTCGAAGACCTTCGCCATAAGCTCGGTGTTATGTGAACGGGTGGCGACTATAGCGCGGTTCAGATGGAGAACGCGCCATGGACGGCCGCTATCCGTCTTGTTTGTGTCCGCTACGATGTCCGGCGCGGTGGATTTGATGGCCTGGTCCATAAAAGCCGCCATGTCTTCCAGCGTGGGCCCCTCATGAAGTTCGTTGGCCATAACGGCTAAGCCGTTTACAATGGGCTCTAGCGTCCGGATCTCGCCGTTGTGCCGTATAATCCAATCGCCAATCGTTACCGCGAGCAGGTCGAGCTCCGACTTAACCTGGGGAATGCCAAGCTGCTGGCTCATGTTTGTGAGTTCAGCGAGGATGAGAAGGCCGGTGTCTCCCAGGCGTGTTGCGTCGTCATCCGGTAAGGGGGCGGTGACTCCATAGTGCTGGTCTAGCTTCACAAGCATGATAAAGAGCTCGCCCAAGAGGCGGATGAGCGATTCGGGGTCGTGTTCTTCGCTCGCGGCCCCTTGTGGACGCCAGGCCGCGAGTAGCATGTTCTTGATTTTTGGGAGACGCTCGGGAATTTGTGCAAGTGGCGGGGTTGGGATCATAGGCCTCGGCGATCAAAGGGTGGTGGGGAATTGTACTACGATTTACATACGCATACAGTCTGGTCCGATGGTGAGTTGAGTGCCGAGGCGTTAGTCGCCTCAGCCGTAAAGGCTGGCGTACGGGTCTTGGCGTTGACGGATCACGATACCATGGCCGGTCTCGGGGAAGCCGCAGACGCTGCACGCGCGCAAGATATTGTGTTGGTTCCGGGTGTAGAGGTGTCGATATCTTGGCAAGGCCTGACGGTGCATATCGTCGGGCTCGATGTCGATCCCTCCTACGAGCCCCTGCAAGCCGGGCTCAGGAGGCTTCAGGCCATTCGCCGCGAGCGTGCGCTCCTGATTATTGAGGCGCTGGCGCGCGCGGGGCTTGGCGATGCCCAGAGTATTTTAGCGCGTAATGGGGTTGTCAGCCGTACCCACGTTGCGGACTGGTTGGTAGAACAAGGCCATGCCCGGGATCGGGGAACGGCATTTAAGCGGTTTTTGACCCGCGGGGGAGTGGCCTACGTCAATATCGCTTGGGCCGACTTAAGGGAGGCGATTGGCTGGATTCAGGGCGCGGGCGGCTGCGCAGTTCTGGCCCATCCGACACGCTATCGGTTGAGTAGTGGGCGGCTTCAGCAGTTGGTCCGGGCCTTTGCCGAGGGGGGAGGGAGCGCGCTTGAGGTCGTGACGGCCGGCCTCGATGCAGGCGAGATCGCGCGGCTTGCGCGGCTTGCTGACCACCACGGCCTGCAGGCCTCGGTGGGTTCCGATTACCACAAGGCCCTGCCCTGGCGATTGCTTCCGGGGGGGCTCCCAGAGTTGCCGGCGATCTGCGTTCCTGTATGGGAGCAGCGATCCCATATGCAAGCACTCAGTTTGGCATAACAGACAGTTTAGTCGGTCTTCGCTTGCCGAGGTAGCCCCGATGTCGCGACCCGCGCACAGGCCGCCTATCGGGCATATCCTTAAAGAACTGGCGATCCGCAGGAATCCGCATGGGCGTCGGTCTTGGGTCTCGGCCGAGGCAGGTGCCCCAGGTGTTGCTGACCCGAGGGTTAGGGCGGTTGGAACAGGGTCGGGAGCGGCTCGATGCCACCACATCTGGGCGGGCCCCGCGGTGTTCGCGCCGGATGTGGGGGGCTGATATACTGCCCCCATGAACGGACTAACTCCTTTACAGAGCTTCACGATCTGGGCCTTGCCAGTGCTGTTTGCCATCACTCTTCACGAGGTTGCGCACGGCTGGATGGCAAAACGGCTAGGTGATCCCACGGCTCAGCGGTTGGGACGGCTTTCGCTCAACCCCATTCGCCATATAGACCCCATCGGCACGATAGTGATCCCAGGTATCCTGCTGCTCATGGGAACCGGTTTCATTTTTGGGTGGGCAAAGCCCGTCCCGATCACGTGGTCAAATCTCCGCAATCCTCGTCGCGATATGGCGCTTGTCGCCCTAGCCGGGCCCGGGGCGAATCTTCTCATGGCCTTCGGTTGGGCGGCTATTGGACGAGTTGCCCAATATTTGCCTTCGATGTGGGCGGCAAGGCCGCTTTTTTACATGAGCATTGCGGGAATTACCATCAACATCGTGCTGATGGTCCTGAACCTGCTGCCGCTGCCACCCCTAGACGGAAGTCGGGTGCTTTCCGGGGTGCTACCTGGGCGCGCCGCCTTGCACTACAACCGGATTGAGCCTTACGGTCTGTGGATTCTTTTGCTGCTTGTGGGGACTGGTGCGCTTGGCTGGATATTAGGCCCCCCCGTGACGATGTTGCGCAGCTTTATTTTCTCCGTTAGTAGGATGGGGTAGATGTCCTCGATTCTTCCGTCCACCCTGTCCGTTGTGTCTGGAATGCGCTCGACGGGCAAGCTTCATTTAGGCCACTATCACGGTGTGCTGAAGAATTGGGTACGCTTGCAGCATGAGCACGACTGCCTATTTTTCGTAGCCGACTGGCATGCGCTGACAACGCATTACGATGATCCGGCGATCATCGCCCACAGTATCCGCGACATGGTCATCGATTGGATCGCGGCTGGGGTAGATAGTCATAGCGCCACGCTTTTCGTGCAGTCTGCCATACCACAACATGCCGAACTCCACTTGTTGCTGTCCATGATTACCCCGTTGAGTTGGCTCGAGCGTGTGCCGACTTATAAGGATCAACAAGAGAAGTTGCGGGAGCGTGACCTTGCGACCTATGGGTTTCTTGGCTACCCGCTTTTGCAGACCGCAGACATTTTAGCCTATCGTGCGGCACTGGTGCCGGTTGGCGAAGATCAAGTGGCGCATATCGAGTTTTCGCGAGAGGTGGCGCGTCGCTTCAATTATCTCTACGGTCGCGAGGCAGGCTTCGTTGAGCGGGCCGAAGAGGCATTGCGCAAGATGGGCCGAAAGCCGGCCAAGGCCTATAAAGAGTTGCGCGATGCTTACCTAGAAAGGGGTGATAGTGAGGCGCTTGATACCGCGCGAGCATTGATCGAGCGCCAGCCCAATATGGCCTTGGGCGACAAGGAGCGACTCCTGGGCTATCTCGAGGGCCATGGTCGCTTGATTCTGACAGAGCCGCAGGCGCTGTTGACGCCGCAGTCGCGCATGCCAGGGCTTGACGGCCAAAAGATGTCAAAATCCTACGGCAACACAATAAGTCTGCGAGAGGCGCCTGACGATGTGGCGCGCAAGATCAAGACCATGCCGACTGATCCGAGCCGCAAGAGGAGAACGGATGCAGGAGATCCGGCCCACTGCCCCGTTTGGCCATTTCATGAAATTTATTCCTCGGACGAGACCAAGGCCTGGGTTCAAGAAGGTTGTCGGAGCGCCGGAATTGGCTGTTTGGAGTGCAAGCAGCCAGTGATTGACGCCATAAATGCTGAACTTGCACCCATTCGTGAACGGGCTCAGGCACTGGAAAAAGATACCGGGTACGTTCGCGATATTTTGATGGAGGGAGCTAGGCGCGCGCGCGAGATTGCCGAAGAGACGCTAACGGATGTCCGTCGCGCCATGAGCCTTGTCTGGGAGTGAGCAGATGAGCGCGGTCTTTGTCCGTGGTGAGGAATTGGCGCAGTTACCAGCCGACCTTTATATTCCGCCTGACGCGCTCGAGGTTATTCTGGAGCAGTTTGCGGGGCCGCTCGACCTTCTGCTTTATCTCATTCGGCGCGACAACATCGATATTCTGGATATTCCGATAGCGGAAGTGACGCGCCAGTATATGGTATACGTCGATATTATGAAGACGGTAAAGCTGGAGCTGGCGGCTGACTACCTTGTGATGGCGGCGATGCTTGCGGAAATCAAATCGCGCATGTTGTTGCCCCGTCCTTTGGTGGCAGACCAGGAGGATCTAGACCCGCGCGCGGAGCTTGTTCGTAGACTGCTGGACTATGAGCGCTACAGGGTGGCGGTTGAGCAGCTAGATGGTATGCCGCGCATGGGGCGAGAGATTTTTGTCCCCACGATTCCCGTCGATGGCCGGAATACCGACCGCCCATCACCACAGGTTTCATTGGAGGATCTGCTAAGCGCCTTACGTTCCGTGTTGGAGCGCGAAAGCATATTTGCTCATCATCGTATTGTTCGCGAGCCGTTGTCTGTACGCGAACGGATGACGCGGATTCTTGATTGCATTCGCGCGGATGGTTATACGGATTTTTCGAGTTTATTTGATTTCTCTGAAGGTAAGAGCGGTGTTGTCGTGACCTTTCTCGCTATTCTTGAGTTGGTTCGGGAGGCGCTCGTTACCATTGTGCAAAATGAGCCCTTTGCTCCGATTCATTTAAAGGTTTGCGCATGAGCGACATTCGACTCAAGGACATTATTCAGGCCGCCTTACTTGTGGCTGGTGAACCACTAACCATTGAGCGACTGGCGTCTTTGTTTGGTGATGAGGAGCAACCAGAGCGGCAGACGATTCTGGATGCTCTAGAGGAGATCAACCTCGATTGTACGGATGGGCCGATGGAGCTTCGCTGTATAGATCGAGCTTACCGGTTACAAACGCGCACCCAATATGCGTCATGGCTTAATCGTTTGTTTGCTGAACGGCCACCTCGCTATTCGCGGGCCGTTCTCGAGACGCTAGCGATTATCGCCTATCGTCAGCCGACAACACGGGGTGAGATCGAGGCGATTCGTGGCGTCGGCGTGAGTACGGAGATAATAAAGACGCTGATTCAGCGAGAATGGATTCGTCAGGTGGGAATAAAGGAGGTTCCGGGGCGCCCGGCATTATACGGTACGACCCGCGGATTCCTCGAGCATTTCAATCTGGGCTCGTTAGGCGAGCTCCCACCTTTAAGTGAGCTGCAAAGCGAGGCTGCCGAGCACCAGGCGCTTATTGTCGGCTCTGACGATATGGCTGAAGCGGACTCCGAGACGGACTCCGAGACGGACTCCGAGACGGACTCCGAGACGGACTCCGAGACGGACTCCGAGACGGACTCCGAGACGGACTCCGAGACGGACTCCGAGACGGACTCCGAGACGGACTCCGAGACGGACTTGGATGCGCTAACGGGAAAAGGCCAGGCGGGGCCGACAGAGTCGCCATGAGCGAGAAGCTGCAAAAGGTTTTGGCGCAACGCGGATTAGGCTCAAGGCGTGAAATGGAGCGCGTCATTGCGGCGGGCCGGGTCAAGATTGGTGGTCGAGTCGCCCAACTAGGGGAGCGCGTACAGCCTGGGGAGGAGATTGCCGTCGATGGTTGGCGGCTCGGGCATAAGCCGGTAGCGCAGGGACGGATCCTTATCTACCACAAAATGACCGGCGAGATGTGCACGCGTAGCGACCCTAAGGGGCGCCCTCTCGTGTTTGATAAATTACCTACTATTCGTCAAGGTCGCTGGGTGGCGGTCGGCCGGCTCGATATCAACTCGTCGGGGCTTATGCTTTTTACGACCGATGGCGAATTAGCGGCGCGCCTCATGCATCCTTCTCAGGAAATTGTGCGGCGCTATGCGGTGCGCGTTCTAGGGCGCGCAGACGCTGGCACGATCGCAAAATTGATCGCCGGTATTGCCCTCGACGATGGGCCTGCCCATTTTAGTGAGGTCAAGGATGTCGGTGGTGATGGGGCAAACCACTGGTACCACGTGAGTATTATGGAAGGAAGAAAAAGAGAGGTACGGCGCATGTTTGAAGCCGTGGGACTCGTGGTGAGCCGCCTCATTCGAATCGCTTACGGTCCCGTGGAACTCCCGCGCACGCTTCGTCCCGGTTACAGTCGGGCGTTATCGGCTCCGGCTGTCGAGGCAGTTTACAAGGCCGCAGGGCTTGCGGTTCCCAGCAAGTCGCGGTGAGAAGCGAAACGCTCCATCAGGTCTACGACGCTCTTTTTGGGCAGTATGGCGCCCGCCACTGGTGGCCCGCAGACTCCCAGTTCGAGGTTATGGTTGGTGCCGTTCTTACCCAAAATACCTCTTGGACGAATGTTGAGCGATCGCTTGCGAGGTTGCGGGAGATTGCACCGATGGATCCGGGCGCGATATTGGCCCTTTCCGTGGATGTGCTTGCAGACGCTTTGCGGCCGGTCGGTTATTTTAATGTAAAGGCGGGGCGGCTACAGTCACTCTGCCGTTGGTTACTCGATCAAGGCGGGCCCCAGAAACTCGAAGAACGGGATACGCCCTCTTTGCGACAGGCCTTGCTGGCCGTTCACGGGGTGGGTCCGGAGACTGCCGACGATATCTTGCTGTATGCCTTCGGGCGGCCAGTTTTCGTGGTTGATGCCTATACTCGCCGGCTGTTCGGGCGTCTCGGGTTTGTCAGTGACGCGGAAAGTTACGAGACATTGCGCGCCGCGATCGAGCAGGCCTTGCCGCAAGATTCACGGCTTTATAACGAGTACCATGCGCTGATAGTGGAGCACGCCAAGACAACGTGCCGAACGAAGCCCTTGTGTGGAGGCTGTGTCTTAAGAGAGGCCTGTCCATCAGCGCAGGATCAGGTGTTGGGTAAGGCTAAATCCAAAGGCTTGGGTCGGGTCCAAAGATAAGGGTCGGTGGCGGCGATAGCTGGTGCCTGGGAATCCGGATGGTAGAGAGGAACGCATGACGAAGAGGCGCGCGATACTGGGAGTGTTGATGGCTATTGCTCTTGGCGGCTGCGCCACTACCGGTGCGAGCCCGAGTCAGGGCTCTGACGATCCCTTTAAGGTCGTCAATAAAGAGACGTTTGCTTTTAATAAACACCTAGATAAAGGCCTAATAAAGCCAACCGCCGAGGCGTATGTAGACGTGGTGCCGTTGCCCTTGCGCCGCGGGGTCAGTGATGTCTTTGCGAACCTCGGGGACATTGAGGTGATCATAAATGAGTCGCTTCAAGGGCGATGGTGGCCCGTGCTTTCCGAAAGTGCGCGGCTTTTGGTGAATTCGACGCTCGGATTGCTCGGTGTGGTGGATGTGGCGACACCGATGGGCCTGCTGGCCCATCAGGCGGATTTCGGAGAGACGCTGGCGGTTTGGGGCGTTCGGAGTGGCCCTTATATCGTTTTACCTCTGTTTGGGCCGAGCGATGTGCGGGATGGTTTCGGTTTGGGCGTTGATACCTACACAAACCCCACTACTTATCTAGCCTCCAGTGCGGCCATGTGGGGCGCTTATACCGCTCAGCTTATTGATACTCGTTCTCATTACCTGCATCAGGGATTCCTTATAGAGATGGCGGCAGGCGGCCAAGAGTATACTTTTGTGAGGGATGCCTTCTGGCAAAAACGGCGAAATTTGATCAGAAGTCGACGGGCAAAAGATTAGGATTTCTTTTTTGGGGCATAACAGGGTAAAATCCCACGCTTTCCGCGCCTTACGGCGTGCAATGGGGGTTTCATGGTAACGATTCGACTGGCTCGCCGTGGTGCGAACAAGCGACCTTTTTATTCTATCGTGGTCGCTGACAAGAGGCGGGCTGTAGGTGGCGCGTTTATTGAAAGGATCGGTTTTTTCAACCCGATCGCAAGTGGTGGTGAGGAGCGTTTGCGCGTGAATCGCGAGCGTGTGGAGTATTGGTTGGGACAGGGTGCGCAACCCTCCGAACGTGTCGCGGGGTTGCTGAAGGCAGCGTCCTGATCGAATGACCGACCACGAACCCGAGCAGTGGATTGAGGTCGGTCGAGTGATCGGGGCGTACGGGATAAAAGGCTGGTTGCGGGTCGCTTCGTATACGGCGGACTCGGAGGCGGTTTTGGCGTACCGGCCATGGCGTTTTCGTTGGAAAAACGGCGCGGTAGAGGTTCCCACTTTGCTTGAGGCGCGAGTGCACGGCAAAGGCTTAGTCGTCCATCTAGCCGAGTGTACTGATCGTGACGTTGCCGAGACGTGGGCGGGTGTTGTCATTGAGGTCCCGGCTGTGGCCCTGCCGCCTTTGGATACGGGCGAGTACTACTGGGGACAGCTTGTTGGACTGGTGGTAGAAACCACAGACGGCGTGTCGCTTGGTACGGTTTCAGAACTGCTGGCAACAGGCGCTAACGATGTCCTTGTGGTTCAAGGGGAGCGGGAGCGGCTGATCCCCTATATTGCGGATGTGGTTCGTGGTGTCGAGACGGAGCAGGGCCGCATAGTCGTTGCCTGGGATCCTGAGTTTTGACATGGAAATCGATGTCATCGGGCTCTTTCCGCAAGCGGTGCAGGCGTTTTGCGACATTGGTGTGATCGGGCGGGCCCAGGAACAAGGGGCCGTTGCGTTTCGGTTCTGGGATCTGCGCGAGTTTGCCCATGATAGACGACGCACGGTCGACGATAGGCCTTATGGCGGCGGGCCCGGTATGGTGTTGATGGCGGCCCCCTTGCAAGCGGCCATCGCGGCCGCAAGGCGCAACAGGGCGGCGGTGCGGGTCGCGTATCTTTCGCCCGCAGGGCGCGTTTTGGATCACGCCGCAGTCATGGAGATTGCGGATCGACCGGGCCTCGTTTTACTGGCGGGTCGTTACGAAGGGATTGATGAGCGCGTGATGAGCGCGGCGGTCGATGAGGAATGGTCGATCGGGGATTATGTGCTCTCGGGAGGAGAGGCAGCGGCCGCTGTTATGATCGACGCGGTTGTGCGTCAACTGCCGGGGGTTTTGGGGCACGAAGACTCGGCGCGGGAGGATTCGTTTGTGGAGGGGCTTTTGGATTGCCCCCACTACACCCGACCTGAGGAGTGGCAAGGACAAGGGGTCCCAGAGGTCCTTTTGTCGGGTGACCACGCTCGCATTAGACGTTGGCGGCTGAAGGAGTCACTGGGAAGAACATGGTTACGGCGCCCGGATCTTCTTGCTCGTCGGCGATTGACTGCTGAACAGCAGGCGCTTTTAGAAGAGTTTAAACAGGAATTTCGAGGACACGATGATGGGTAACATTATTCAAGAATTGGAAAGTGAGTTCATCAAGCAGGATGTTCCGCAGTTCAGCCCCGGCGATACGGTGACCGTGTTTGTTAAGGTCGTCGAAGGCGAGCGCGAACGCTTGCAGGCTTTTGAGGGCGTGGTTATTGCCCGCCGCAATCGCGGCATGAACTCCTCGTTCACGGTGCGCAAGGTCTCCAATGGCGAAGGCGTGGAGCGCGTCTTTCCGCTGCATAGCCCCAATGTGGCGCGCATTGAGGTCAAGCGACGCGGCGTCGTGCGGCGCGCGAAGTTGTATTACCTGCGTGAACTGAAGGGCAAGGCCGCTCGCATTCGTGAGCAAGTCTAGACTTCCATTGAATGGGTATTGATGCGGCCTCCGGCAGGACGCGGCCCTTGCGCTTCTGATGACGTCACCGTCAAATGATGCGCTGATCGAAGGATTTCTGGATATTCTTTTGGCTGAGGCGGGCTTGCGGGCCAATACCTTAAGCGCCTACCGGCAGGATGTTGAGGCGTTCGCGCGGCATCTGGCTGGCCGTGGGCTGGCAACGGCGCGCCGTGAGGATGTTACGGGATATTTAGCGGCGGAGGTGATTGCCGGTTGCCGCCCCCGTACTGGCGCCCGACGACTTTCCAGTCTGCGGCGCTTCTACCATTACGCGCTTGCTCAGCATTATATCGCGCAGGATCCCACTGAGGCGATCGAGGGTCCGCACCTAGGTATAAGTCTCCCCAAGACGCTAAGCGAGCAAGAGGTGGACCAGCTTCTCGAGGCGCCGAGCGAGAACTCGCTCGAGGGCTTGCGTGATCGCGCAATGCTCGAGGTCCTGTACGCCACCGGGCTGCGCGTCTCGGAGCTCGTCGGCCTCCTCGTGTCGCAGCTGGATACTCAATCGGGAATTGTGCGGGTCGTAGGAAAAGGGGGGCGCGAGCGGCTCGTGCCCTTGGGGGAAGAGTCCCTCGCTTGGTTGGCCCGCTACTTTCAGGAGGCCAGACCCCCATTGTTGGGTTTGCGCTCATCGGCTGCGGTATTTCTGACGCGCCGCGGGACGGCGATGACACGCCAGGCGTTTTGGTACAATATCAAACATTACGCCCTAAAGGCCTCGATTAGCACCCCGTTATCGCCACACACGCTACGCCATGCCTTCGCGACTCACCTTATTAATCATGGGGCGGATCTGCGTGTCGTACAGCTCTTGTTGGGGCATGCTGACCTTTCTACTACGCAAATCTATACCCATGTGGCACGCGAGCGGTTGAAGACCTTGCACGCCGCACACCATCCCAGAGGGTAGCATTGCCTGAGGCGTCAACGCCCCTACCCAGAGTAAGCGATCAGGGAACCTTTCAATTACCCACAACTTTTCTTGCATTATTATATAGTGAGAGTCACTACTGTCCGGTTAAAAATCTAACAAAATCAATTGACTGGTTTCGAATGGCGCTTCTGAGGTGGTGCGATCTGCCTGCAAGACTCGTGAAAGCTCGGTTTTCTCGAAAGTGGAGACCGACGCAATCTGTAGACAGGTATAGAGGGAGGCATCGAGTTGCAGTTCCTTCTTGACGATGACGATGAGCACGTAGGTGGCGACCGCACACCAGACCTGGGTCTTCACGGCATTCTCGCTGGTACCCAGGAAGCGCTTGATCCGTAGGTGCTGTTTGATCCATTTGAAGAAGAGCTCCACCTGCCAAAGACTCTTGTACAGGGCGGCAATAGTGAGTGCTGGCAAGACAGTGTTGTTGGTGAGAAATATAAGGGATTTCTCGGTCTCTGGGTCGTTGAACCGGATGCGCCGCAGGTGCTCCGGATACGACTTGGCCGCGTAAAAGTTGTTGAGCATCACGCGCTGGTCGCACATGACACCGGTGTCACGCTCGGTGGGCGACGAGTACACGCGCCGCGCATCCATGCCGCGCTTGGCGCGCGTGACGAAGAACGCGCCGGACTGATGCATCGTGTACAGGCGAGCGAAATCCAGATAGCCCAGATACGTTCACATCGTGCAATTTGCCGTCGCTAATATGGATGAAACTGGGAATATTGCCGCGCAGGTCGAGCAGTGTATGTACCTTCACCGCCCCCTTGGTCGACCGGAAAGGTGCCCAGTCGAACAGGCTCAGGCACAGGTCGATCGTGGTGGAATCCAACGCATAGACGCTCGTGTCCAGATCGAGCACCGAGTCCTTGGCACACAGCGTTTTGGCGCGCGCGATCAGGCGCAGAGCCAATTCGTGGTAGATGCGCCAGTCGCGACGGTTCAGCGCGTCGGCCAGGGTCGAGCGGGCAGGCGGCGCTTTGATGCCCATATGAAACAGCTTGCCCTGATTGGCCATCAGGCAGACCTCGATGTCGCGCAATGATTCGCGCCAAGTGATCTGTGCAAAAGCCATGACCAGACACAAATCGGCGCAACTCAGGGTGCGAGCGCCCGAGTCCCCCCGATGGCGCTCAATGATACGGCCGAAGCTCTTCCACGGCACGAATTCCATTACCTGTGCAAACAGCGTCTTGCCCACGTTCATGCGTCGCTCCCGGTCGGTTAACCCCGAAAGCATCGCAAATCGGCCAATCCAAATTCAAATCGTGGACACCCTGAAATCGTCGGAAACCAGCGCCAATGCTCACTCTGCGAGCATTGGTACCGAATTTAACCGGACAGCAGTGAGTTCGAGCATCGCATCGAAGCGCACATCTTTGTGGTCTTTCTGAGCTATTGCCTCCAAGTGACACTCAAACATCAATTGCAGCAACGCGCTCCTGGTTTAACGCCGCGGGTAGCGATCGAGACGTTCAAGACCATACAGATGGTCGACGTCCAGATCCCCACGACCGATGGCCGCTCGCTGCACTTGTCGCGCACCACACAACCCGACCCCGAGCATCGCCTGCTTCTCGACGCGTTACGGTGGCATCTGCCCGCGCAACCGCCGCGCAAGATCACGGCCCCATGTGTTTCCCCGGTGGTCGCCGTAGCCGCGATGTAGTGGAGACCTTTTAGAACGAATAGCTTTAAATACAACACCTCAGTCCGATCGACCCCCGCGAATAGGAAAGACGGGCTAACCTCGTGGCGGGCGTGACTGGCCATCCGGGCCACTCCGGGGATCGGAATCCACAGGTCACGCCAAGAGAGGCGGATTGGGCGGTGATAGACAGAGCATCCGATATGGAGCTTTTGGCACCTTGGTGTGGTCAGGTAATGACCGTGGGCTTCGTGCGGCCCGTCAAGGATTCGAGATTGGAAATCTGCCGGCCGATATGGATAAGATCGGCTAATGCCATTTGCGGATCCTTGGCCTGGTGTGCAGGATCGCGTTCGTAATGTTCATAATATACCCGCAGCGTGGCTCCTTCGGTTCCCGTGCCGGAAAGCCGAAAAACAAGGCGGGCACCGTTCGTAAACAGAAAGCGGATACCTTGGTGTTCACTAATTGAGCCATCGACCGGATCCTCATAACGAAAGTCGTCGGCGGTCTGGATGGTATACCCGGGAAGCAAGGCTGAGCTGGCGAGGTTTGGAATCCGCGATTGTAGGCTCTCGATCAGGTGCTTGCCGGATGGCGCGGATATGCGCTCGTAATCATGGCGGCTGTAGTAGTGCCTCCCAAAACGGGCCCAGTGTTCGCAGACAAGTTCGGCTACCCCCTTTTTTGTATGGGCGAGAATCGAGAGCCACATAAGGACGGCCCAGAGGCCATCTTTTTCGCGGATATGATTTGAGCCCGTACCGAAACTTTCTTCCCCGCACAAGGTGATCTTGTTGGCGTCGAGAAGATTTCCAAAAAACTTCCAACCGGTCGGGGTTTCATAGTAGGGGATACCCAGGGCGGTCGCCACGGTATCGAGGGCGCGACTTGTCGGCATAGAGCGAGCAACGCCCACCAAGCCTTGCCGATAAGCGGGGATACAGGTTGCCTGGGCGGCCATGATCGCCACCGAGTCGCTTGGAGTGACAAAGAAATGCCGCCCGAGGATCATGTTTCGATCGCCATCTCCGTCCGATGCTGCGCCAAAGTCCGGGGCGGAATCACCAAACATAAAGTCGGCGAGCGGTTTCGCATATTCAAGGTTCGGGTCAGGATGGCCACCGCCAAAATCGGGCAGAGGAATCCCGTGGACGACGGTACCGGTAGGGGCCCCGAGGCATCGTTCCAGTATCTCGTGGGCGTAGGGGCCGGTGATGGCATGCAGGGCGTCGAAGCGCAGACGAAAGTGCCCATCACCTAGGAACCGGGAGAGGGCAGGGAAATCAAAAATCTGCTTCATGAGGGCGACATAGTCGGCGACCGGGTCTATGATTTCGACGCTCATGGCGCCAATACGCACTGTCCCGTCACGGTCGAGATCAATATCCGCCTCCTCCACCATGCGGTATTCCGTAAGCTTTTTACTTTCTTCCCAGATGGCTTCTGTTAGGGACTCCGGGGCTGGCCCGCCATTGTTCGTATTGTACTTGATGCCAAAATCGCCATCAGGGCCGCCGGGATTGTGGGAAGCACTGAGGATCAGACCGCCGAAGGCGCGGCGTGCGCGAATAATGGCAGATACTGCGGGTGTCGAAAACAAGCCCCCGCGGCCGACAATAACATGACCCCAATGGTTGGCGGCCGCCATTCTCAGGATGACCTGGATCGCCTCGCGGTTGAAGTAGCGTCCATCGCCACCAAGAATGAGTGTCTGATTCGTATAGTCTGGTAGGGCGTTGAATACCGCCTGGACAAAATTCGAGAGATAGTGGCCTTCCTGAAAAACGCGAACTTTTTTACGGAGACCCGAGGTGCCAGGTCTTTGGTCGGGGTACGGCCGGGTCGGGATGCGTAAGGTCGTCATGGTTTTGTGCGGGGGACCTCGGTGCCTATTCCGTAAGTGGTGTAGGGCGAGAAGGGATAGCACCTAACCCCGCTTCCTCCTGTTGCGCAGTTTGCTATCTAGTTGTGATGCGTTCGTAATCTACCCAGTCATCAGTGCGAGTGTCGAGTTGAGATACCCGCTCAACTCCTCAGTGGACTACCGCCGGATGGGTGGAAGTGACACTTGTGGAGATATGAGCCACGGAGTGAGGCACAGAAACCCCGGACCGGCGAGGCAACCTCGCCAATAACCGTGTGGTGCCGTCGGAACCCCCCCATTAACACCGACGGAGGGGATCACATAGCACCCGTCCCGTGGATCCATAGTGGCATTATAACCCGTACGTCGGAAGGTTGCAGGGTTGTGAAAGACGCCTCGGGCGAGCGGGCCTGACATTCCTGGCGCCAAGGAGACCCGCGTATCACTCCGGGGGTATTCTTGCCTGGACGGAGCGTACTGTTACCAAGATGTCAGATACTGTGCATCCCCTCTAGCTCTTGACGCTCTGGCTCTGCCTCCATACGGAAGGCCTCGCCACCAAGCGGGCGGGCGTAGCCGAGGATGACGGCCGTCTGACGGACTACCGATTTCCAGTTGACTGTGCGCACTCGTCGCCTTAAGGCCTCGTGCAACTCAACGCCTAAAATACGCTCTTCGCGCTTTAGCAGAGACAAGGAATAAAAGTAATCCAGAGAGAGGTAAGAAAGAACGAGCATAAGCCCTTCGGCGAGAGCGACAGGTGGGTTTGAAAGGATGAGACCCAGGGCTGCAACCATTAGGAGGACGCTCGCCGTTTTCCCGTAGCGTTTGGACTGATGTTGGGCAAACTGATTTTCGTTGATTGCTGCCTGCAGGCGCAGTTCATCTGCCGATGAGCTTGCGACGTGCGCGAGATGGTATTCGCGAATCAGGAACAAGAGCTGTGACAGGCGTTCCCGGTGCCCTGCCTTACGAATATGGATGCTATCCATGTCTACGCCGCGGGCCGCAGCAAACTCCCCGAATTCGTGCCCCTGGCCATCATTCTCGGCATGGTCGATGATGTGGTGACTCAGGTAGCGCAACTCCAGTATCTCGGCTACGTCAATAGGGAAGTGTAGGCTGATAAGTCCCCGATAAAAGAACGGGAACAGCTCCGGAGACGAGGGAAGTCTCGCGAGGTAGTCAGATAGCGCAGGCTTAGGGTTAGAATTCATAAAATCCCTACGTGGGTCTCATCATCCTACAGACACGCAACAGAGGCTTTTGCAAGTGTAACAGATGTTAGCCTTTCTGTGTGTTTGGGCCGTAGGTCCCGATAAGTGTGGTATTTCTGGTCTAGACTTGGTCTTAAAGGGGGTGCCATAGTGGAGAGCAAGGGTGACGGCCTGGTGTTGGCGCTAGGCTCAGGTGGCGCGCGCGGGCTGGCCCATATCGGCGTCTTGGAGGTTTTGGAGGAACAAGGACTGCCGATTCGGGCCATTGTCGGCTGTAGCATAGGTGCGGAGATCGGGGCCCTGTACGCGCATTATGGGGACGCCGCCTCGCTGGTTCGTACGGCGTTGGGTTTTGGCTGGAAACAAACACTCCAGTTGTTTTTGCCGGATATCGCCAATGGCGGCGTAAGTTCGGGCCGAAAGATTATCGCCTTTCTGGAGAGCTATCTCGGTACCGTGACCATGGCGGATCTTCGTATCCCTTTTCTCGCGGTGGCGACGGATCTCGAAAGCGGTAAAGAAGTCGTGTTGCGTGATGGTTCGGTTGTCGCCGCCGTGCGTGCAAGTCTTTCCTTACCGGGCCTGTTGGCTCCTTGCCCGCGGGAGGGGCGGCTGTTGATCGACGGGGGGGTCGTGAACCCGGTCCCATCTGATGTGGCGGCGCGAGCGTTCGGCGGCCCCGTCGTCGCAGTAGGTGTGCACCAGGATGCCGGCAGCCTAGCGCCAAGTGACATGACGCCGCGTTCCGCCGTATGGCGAGCGCAGGCGCGCACCGCACTCAATCAGCCATGGCTACGGCGCGCCAAGTGGATTCGAGAATGGTTGGATGAGCCGCCTTCGGAGCCCGTTATGGGCCGCGGTACGCGCTGGCATGCCCGCTCGGTGCTCGCCCAAGCCATTAACATCACCCAGGCCGAGGTTGTGCGACTGCGCCTTTTAGCGGAGCCTCCGGCGCTGTATTTGAGTCCCAACGTCGACGCCATTGGACCGTTTGAGTTCTACAAGGCCCAAGCTGCGATCGAGGCTGGACGCGCCATTGCGCGCGAACATTTAGCGGAGCTCCATGCGCTTGTTAGGGTATCGGAGCAAGCAAATGTTTCTGGTAGTAATACCCCTGGGTCCAATTGACACTCATGACGCGCCGATGGTCGGCGGTGGACTGATCGAGTCGGGCGGATCCGAAGTAGTGTCCCTGCGCCCAGTGCACGCCCGTGCGGCGCAGTATGTCGACTTGTTCCTCGGTTTCTACATATTCAGCCAGGGTCGTGATATTCAGGTCGTTTGCGACCGATTGGATCCCCCGAATTATGGACTGCACTTTGGGTTCATCTATCCTTGTAATCAGGTGCCCGTCAATCTTCAGAAATGAGACAGGTAGGTCGGCTAGGTATTGAAAGGACGAATAGCCGCTCCCGAAGTCATCGAGCGCGAGCTGTAGGCCTAAATCAAGGAACGGCGCCAAGCGCTCGCGGGTCAAGTCAATATTATCTAGGAGCTCCCGCTCGGTGATTTCGATCACAAAGGGCTTGGTGCCGCTGCGTCCGGGGAGGAAACGCAGCTTAGCCGAGGCGAGCAGCTCCATAAGGAGCCGCGGATGGTGCAACAAATCCCCACAGATGTTTACAAAATGTGTGATGTTATCGCATTGATCCTGGTGTCGGGTGAGTGCACTCAATAGCACCGTCCAATCGATTTTGTAGGTCAACCCGAACTGGCTTGCGGCATCGATAAACGCATCTGCTCCTAAAACGCGGCCATCTATGGTGATAATTCTGGCAAGCGCCTCCTCCGCAACTATTTGGCTTGTCGCGAGATCGTAAATGGGCTGGTAGGCCGGGACGACGCGGTCTTCGCGTAGGGCAGCCTCGAGCAAGGCGCCCATCTTAAAGACGTGTTGTTCGAGATCGCCAGCGGCAATGGTTCGATCGCGGGCGCTTCGTTTAGCCTCATAGAGTGCCTCGTCTGCGGCATTCATGATCTCTTGAGCGGTGTGGCCATCATCGGGTCCGCAGGCGGTGCCGATACTCGCGGTCACGTTAATGAGGTGTTGATCAATGGGGATGGCAAGCCCACGTATCGTGTCGGCTATGGCGCGCGCATAAACCGCGACCTCGCGCGGCCCACATTCCGGAAGCAGGCAGAAAAACTCGTCGCTTCCCCATCGGCCCACAAGTTGCCCAGGCCCTAAGGCGGCGCGAGTCGCTTCGCTTACGCGCTTTAACACCAAGTTGGCCCGGCTATCGCCAAGGCCATGATTAATAAGTCGGAAGTGATCTATACAAAAGAGGATGACTGCAAATGACTTCCCGGTCTTATCGCTACGGGACTGTGCTAACTCGAGCGCCTTGATAAGGCGTGTTCTGCTCATGAAGTGCCCTCCCGCCGTGTAGTCTCGGAAAACGCCAACGCGAAGCGCTGGCATCGAGACTAAGCGACGACATACTACAATATCGCCCATCTTACGATCTGTGTTCTAGCCGGTAAAGGTCCGTGGCATACCTATCGCTTGGCGTTCTGTTTCCTCCGCCGAGCGGTTCCCTTAATCGATAAGAAGCTTACCCGCTTTGGCGGGTTGAGAGTGTCACGGTACAGGGATTGCCTGTTCCCAGCCACAATAGGCCGGATACTGGTACGGGCAGGTGATGATTCAGACGTTGGCTCGGCGGATCGTATGCGTCGCTCGCGGTGACAGGTAACGCGCGGCGTTAACTCGATGGTCGGGCGCTTCTAGGATCGGAGTGGTTGGAGCGGCCACCGCGCCCTTAGCGTTCAAGAGCCAAGTAGTCCACGCAGACCCTTTAGGTGCGACTCGCCGTGTTGGAGGCGCGCGGTCGGATCCTTGTCTTCGCGGCCATCCCAGGCTAGATCCGTGCTGGGGATTTCGCTGAGGAATCGGCTGGGGCTCGTTTCTTGGACGGTCCCTTGTTGACGACGATGTCGGGCGTAGCTCAAGGTCAGGGTCTGGCGGGCGCGAGTCATGCCGACATAGGCAAGCCGACGCTCTTCCTCTAGTCCACCGGTGCTGAGACTGGCCTTGTGAGGAAGAATCGCTTCTTCTAGTCCGACCAGAAATACGTGCGGGAACTCTAAGCCCTTCGCGGCATGTAGAGTCATGAGCCTGACGCTCTTTCCGTCTGGCTCTTGGTCTTTGTCGGTCATGCCAGCGAGGATAATCTGGGAGACGACATCTTCGAATGTGCGCTCGGCTTCAGGCCTGCCTATATGGTCTACCCAAGTCAAGAATTCATTTAATAGCTGAAGACGACGATGTCCGGCGCGGCTATCAGGGGCGTTTTCCAGCACAAAACCCTCGTATCCGATCTCCTGCAAGATTTCGCGCAGAAGGATGCCTGCTGTCACGGTCTGTGTTTTGTCGGCCATGGCTTCAATGAGGACTGCAAAACGGTGAAGGGCTGCGGCTTGGGGGGCCGCAATATGATTGGCGAGACCCAATTCGTGGCAACAGCGCAGCAAGGGTTGGCCGCGTCGCTCAGCATAGGCGCGCAGGCGCTCGATAGTGGCGGGCCCAATCTCTCTTTTTGGTACATTGCAGATTCGCAAAAATGCGGCGTCATCCTGCGGATTATGGACGAGCCGCAAATAGGCGACGGCATCTCTTACCTCGACCCGATCAAAGAAGGATGTCCCGCCGCTCAATAGGTAGGGGACGCGGTGTTCGCGCAATACCTGTTCGAAGGGGCGGGCCTGATAGTTACCACGGTACAGGATCGTATAGTCGCCAAAGTCGGTCTTGCGCACGAATTTGTCATGCATGATCTGAGTGACGACTCGGACGGCCTCATGTTCCTCGTCGTGCGCGACCAGGACCTTGATGGGGTCTCCGAACCCTAGATCGCTCCACAGGGTCTTTGGAAAGAGATGCGGATTATTGGCGATTACCGCATTGGCGGCCTTAAGAATGCGGCCTGTGGATCGGTAATTTTGTTCCAACTTAATGACCGTCAATCGCGGGTAGTCGCGGGCAAGGCGGTTTAGGTTTTCGGGTTGGGCGCCGCGCCAGGAGTAAACAGATTGGTCATCATCACCTACGGCGGTGAAGTTGTCCCCGGCAAGCGCGCTCGCGAGGCGGTACTGGCCGTCATTCGTGTCTTGGTACTCATCGACCAAAAGGTAGCGTAGGCGTTCGCGCCAGCGCGCGCGGGCAGATTCATCCTCAGTGAGTAATTTAGCGGGGAGGAGGATCAGATCGTCCAAGTCGATGGCATTATAGGCCCGTAGTCGCTCGATATAGTCGGCGTAGATGGCGCCTTCGTCCGGGGCTTCAAGAATGGCCGTCTTTGGCGAAATGAGGGCATCTTTCCAGCTGCGGATGCGTTGCGCGACGCGCTCGGCCTGACTGTCTCCCCCGAGGCGATCACGGCAAAGCTCTTTGATGACGGCATCGGCATCGTGGGGATCAAGGAGCGTAAAGCCCGGGCGTAGTCCGAGGACCGCCAGTTCCTCGCGAATAATTTTCAGTCCCAAGGCATGAAACGTCAGTACAGTCAGGCCGCGTCGGGAAGATGCCGGCAATAATGCCGCCGCGCGCTCCCGCATCGCACGCGCGGCCTTGTTGGTAAATGTTACTGCGGTGATGTGGGCAGGACTATAGCCCCCATGGGTAATGAGGTAGGCGATTTTCCGAGCGATGACGGTCGTTTTGCCGCTGCCTGCTCCTGCTAGCACGAGCAGCGGGCCATCTATGAGACGGACGGCCTCGCGCTGCTGATCATTGAGACCGTCCATGACATTCATGCCCGGAGTGTAATCGTTGTCCGTATCTCGGGCAATCTTGACACTTCTAGAGCGTGATGGTCTCGGCGCGCGGAACGTATTCGTCAGGAATCGGAGAATTACCGAGATCTCCGGTCATCGCCGCCTTCAGGAAGGTATCCACCCACCAGAAGATGTCGTACTCGCGCACAAGACGTTTCAGTTTGTGCATGCGCGCGCGGCGTTCCCCAGGCCCCATATGGATAGCGCGATGGATTGCCTCGGCGACCTCTTCGACATTGTAGGGGTTCACGAGCAGCGCCCCCTTTTGCAGCTGGGCCGCAGCGCCCGCAAACTCAGAAAGAATCAGGACGCTCTCGCCTTCGCAGCTCACTGCGCAAAATTCTTTGGCGACGAGATTCATGCCATCCTTAAGGGGAGTGATTAAAGCAATCTCGCAAGCGCGGTAATAGGCCAAAAGCTCGGTACGGCTGAGGCTGCGAAATATGTAATGAATGGGTACCCATCCCGATTGAGTGAATTGGCCGTTGATTTCGCCTACCAACCGTTCTATTTCCACCTTGAGGTCGTGATATTTAGGGATATCTTCCCGGCTAGGCACGACTACTTGGACTAAAGTCGTTCGGTGATGGAGTTCAGGGAATCTTTGCAATGCATTGCGGAATGCCTCGAACCTTTGAGGTATGCCCTTGGTGTAGTCGAGTCGGTCGACACCCAGGAGTATCTGGCGCCCAGGGAGGTCCTCGTGGAGGTGGGCGGCTGTGCGTATCACGTCTTCCGATTTCCCGTCGCGCGCAAATTCCTTGAAGTCGATGCCGATGGGGAAGGCGCCGACCCGCAGCTCCCGGTCCCCGACTCGCGCAGTGATTACTTGCCCCTTGCCGGCAACGGTAAGATCGGGCGCTATCAGCCGTAAACACTGTAAGAAGTTGCGACGGTCGCGTATTGTCTGAAACCCAACCAAATCAAATTCCAAGAGCGCGCGCAGTAGCGGGAAGCGCCAGGGTAACTTCATGTAGATATCGGGGGGCGGAAAGGGAATATGAAGAAAGAAACCTGTGCGCGCGCCCATCTTGAGGGCCTTGAGCTCTTGACCCACGTTCATGAGATGATAGTCATGGACCCAGATGAAATCATCAGGTCCGGCATTTTGCTCGATGACTTCCGCGAATAGTCGGTTTACTCGAGTATAGGCATCCCAATAGCGTGGCGCGAAGTTGCAGTGCGATTGAAGGTCGTGAAAAAGGGGCCATATGACTTCATTTGCGAAGCCGTGATAGAACTCCTCTTTGTCTCTGCTGTCCAGAAGCACTGGCTTGAGCGTGTACCCTGAATGCTGAGTAGCATCGCCCAGGATCGCACTGAGATCCTGCGTTTCGGGCTCTGTGGTACCGGGCCAGCCAATCCAAATGCCACCGCGCTTGCGCAAAACAGGGGCAAGTGCGCTGACGAGGCCGCCGGAGCCAGGCGTGTAGGTCCATTTGCCGGCTTCCTGTTTTATGACGACAGGAAGCCGGTTCGAGACTACGATAAGTCGTTTAGCGCCAGTTTTCATGTCGTTCATGTCACCTCCTTGACAGGCCTTTGGATGATCGCGCCGTGCGCCATCATCTGTTGCCCAAACTTAACCTCCTGTTCCTGAAAGGTACGAAAAATAGCCGAACTCATCGCATGGCGAATAGCCCCATGGGCATCAGCATAACTCTGTACAGCAGGAGAGGCCACCGCGAATACCATACCTCGGGGTCGGTGGTCGGTAGAAATGGTACGCAGGATGGTTTGAACGAGGGAAAGGGCGACCTTAAGGGCAGCTAGAACCGCAAGGAATCGATCCAGCACGCTAACCCACGCGGCGACCGAGCGCTCAACGAATCGCGGCGCCACGGGCGGTTGAGCGAGGCTGCGCCAGCGTGACCACATCACGAGTGGGCGGTAGTATTCCATAGAGTCAGAAACTGGCGGAGTTCTTCCGGCGGCTGAATCCAAAGCTGGGCTTTCGTGTCACGTAGCTCAGATCTTACTAAAACCCCGAGCCCGGTGGGCGGAAGGGCTGCAAAGGCGTCCTCGTCCGTTAGATCATCACCCAAGAAAGCGACAACGGCCCCAGGATGACGGGCGAGTATGTGTGTTAAAGCCGTTCCCTTATTATAGCCGCGCACACGAAACTCAAAACCTCCGTCAAACGGCAGGGCCTGGATTGCAGTCGGCAATGCTGTACTGAGTTCGTACGCGAGTTGTTTCAATGCGCGTTGCGTGTCGGGCGTTTCCTTTCGCCAGTGAATCGCCACCGTACCATGTTTGCATTCGAGAGCTGAGTCATATCCGGCCGACTGAATGAGCCCGGCTAGGTTTGTAAGCGCCACCTGAACGTCGGCGGCGATCGGCATGCGTTCGAGTTCCCCGGTCGGCCCTAAGTATTCATGGCCATGGGCACCAAATATTTCTATTCCTGGTAGTGGTAGGCGTTCAGCAAGATCAAGGGCGGGTCGCCCGGTAATAAAGGCTACACGGGTGCCGTTGTGCATCAGTTCCTTTAGGAGCGGAGCCACTCCAGGGTAGAGCACCGCATCTTTGCGGTCTGGCGCAAAGGGCGCGAGCGTGCCGTCATAGTCCAACACGAGGAGCCTTGACCGTGCGGTTGCAAGCTCGGCGAGGAATGCCTCGAGGCGCGGGCCTGGACCGAGCTCCTTCATGGCTGATCCCCTGTGGCGATGGCGGGCTGGCGTGAATGCGTCGCAGCGGTAGGTGTGCTCGCATATTCGTCCCGCCGGGATGAGAGAAATGCCGCCCATGGGGACAAAGCGGGGCGTGCGGTGGGTGGGTGATGCTCTTTTAGCAGGGCGGTAGGCGACTGGGCTAGGCCACGGCCCGGGCCGCGTGTTCCTCGATTCTGGGCCGGATGGGTATGCTGTTCATTGATGCTATCCGACATAACGTAAGCCCTGTCCTTTAGAGGAGCACACACTCCGGCATCGCGATACTCGCCAGCTGGGCATCCAGCATCGCTGCTTGTGCTCAGCCCAGTATAACCCGGGCGCATAGGTGGGGCCATTGTCCGACGGTCAGCGATGGTCATTCGCTCGACAATCATCACTGGAAGGTCCGGCCGAACTCCTTGTTTAGGCAGGGTATTTTCGGGGCAGCGAAGAGCCAAACGGCCATTGGTGGTGTCAGGAGCGCGGACGGGCTTCTTCTCAGAGCCAGGGCGGCGCGTGCGCGTGCCGGCCGCTGGTGTCGCCTTTGAGGCCGCGTTGGCGCGGCCATCGGTACGGTGTAACGCAGGGTCTGCGGTCGCGCACGGTGGCCTAATCGATCCACGTAGTACGCTGCGAGTGGAGCTAGAAGCGGTCTAAAACACGATCTTCGGCCCTTACTGGATTCTCACCCGACCCACACGCAATGGGCCCCTTAGGTTTTGGTTGCGGGTGGGTTGAGATGGGCGACCAGAGTCGCAAACGGTCGCCGTGGTCAGCGTTGGCGCCCCGAAAAAGGGCCCCGCTGGTAACGAGGCACGGTGATCAGAGGAGCTATGGCTGATGCATCTGCTTTGGGATAACAGAATAGGCTTATGTGTTCAATCGGCCGCCGGGTCGCATTTACAGCGGCGGGGACATGACCCCATACTATATCCATGATCAACACCAGTCTGTTGCGAACCCTCGCGGTGGGGGCGGTTCTCGTTTCGAGTTCTGTTTTGGCAGGAACCCTTCCACCTCCCCTGGTGCGCTTGTTTGCGCGTGAACACGTGCCACTGGACGGAATTAGTATCTATATTCAAAGGATTCACAGCAGTCGTCCTATCTTAGAGTTTGCGGCGCATAAGCCACGTGATCCTGCGTCTGTGATGAAGCTCGTGACCGCCCTGGTTGGGCTGGATACTCTGGGTCCGGCTTACACATGGACCACAGGCGCCTATGCACGCGGCGCTATCAAAAATGGTGTCTTGCATGGGAATCTCTACGTGAGAGGTGAGGGCGACCCCTACCTTATTACGAAGTCGTTTTGGGATCTCCTGCACGGTTTGCGTCGGCTTGGTATTCGGCGTATCACCGGTAATCTCGTTTTAGATCAGCATTACTTGAAGCCGCCGGCAGGCGCGCGCGGGGCCTTCGATGGCTTGCGTGACCGGACCTATAATGTTCGTCCCGAGGCCTTGCTCGTCAACTTCCAGGCTATTGAGTTTCGGTTCTTGCCGGGGTCTGCAGTGGTGCGCATCATCCCCGACCCTGATCCGACGACTCTTACCGTCGTCAATCACCTGCGCCTCGTGGATGGCCATTGCGGCTATTGGCGCGCTCATGTCCAACTTCGTATTGAGCACCATGCACAAGGTAATGCCGCGATATTTACCGGGGACTATCCGCGCGCGTGTGGAAACCAGCACATGTATCGCGTCACCGATAGCAATCATCAGTATTTGTTCGGGGTTTTTCAGGAACTGTGGCGAGATCAAGGAGGCATTTTTCGAGGCCAGCTCCTTATGGGAGGCAGGCCCAAGGGCGCGCGTTTGCTATACGAGGTGCACTCACGCCCGCTGGCGGACGTTTTGCGCAGTATCGACAAGTACAGCAACAACGTCATGGGCCGATTGCTCGTTATGACGCTCGGCGCCGTAAAAGAGGGTCGGCCGGGGACTAACGCGAAAGGCCTAGCCGTGATTCGCTCGTGGCTTGTGCGCCACAACCTGCGCCTACCCCATCTTGTCTTGCGTAACGGGGTGGGGTTGTCTCGGTCCGAGCGCATTACGGCGTTCGAGGTAGGCCAAGTGCTAGCTTATGCTTATAATAGCCCCTACATGCCGGAATATGTGTCCTCGCTTCCGATTGCCGGGGTTGACGGGACCCTGCGAGATCGGTTCCTGGGCACACCTGTTGTGGGGCAGTTTCATGGTAAGACCGGGACGATTGATGGCGTGAACACCTTGGCGGGCTATCTGCAACGAGGAACACGCCGCTATGTTGTAGTGGTGTTGGAGAATTATCCCGGGGCCGATACCGAACGAGGGTTTCGGGCCGAAGATGGGGTTGTCGAGTGGTTATATGCCCGAAAGTGAGGAGAGGATTGTGACAAGATACGTCAATGCGATCATAAGCGATGATCCTGGAGAGGCGGGTTTGCCTATTCTCGAGGGGCATTTAGGACCGCAGGCCGTGGACATCCAGACCCTCTACGCGCGCCACGGCTTGTTGGCCTACGACCCCGGCTATCGATCGACCGCTTCCTGCAAAAGCGCCATCACCTATGTTGATGGTGACGCCGGGATACTGGCGTACCGGGGATACCCGATCGAGCAGCTCGCCGAAAAAAGCCATTTCTTGGAGGTGGCCTATCTTTTGATGTTCGGCGAGCTTCCGTCGAAGACGGAAGAGGAGGCTTTTAAGGGGTCAGTGTGTCAGCACAACCTCCTGCATGAGCAAGTCATCAGTTTTTATAGGGGCTTTCGTCGCGACGCCCATCCGATGGCCATTATGGTGGGCGTCGTCGGGGCCCTTTCGGCTTTTTATCACGATGATATGGATATCAGGGACCCGCAACAGCGGGTTAATGCTGCGATCCGACTGATCGCAAAGATGCCGACCATTGCCGCCGCGAGCTATACCTATAGCACCGGTCGTCCGTTGCGCTATCCGCGCAACGAGTATGATTTCGCCGGCAACTTCATGCAGATGTTGTTTGGCATGCCGAATCAGGATTTTGTGCTAGACCCCGTGCAATCCCGGGCTATGGACCGGATATTAATCTTGCATGCGGATCATGAGCAGAACGCTTCGACGTCGACTGTGCGGATGGCGGCATCCTCGGGCGCGAACCCCTTTGCGTGTATTGCCTCCGGTATCGCGAGCCTGTGGGGCCCTGCCCACGGTGGCGCCAACGAAGAAGTGGTCAAGATGCTAATCGATATCGGGGTGCCTGAGAATATTCCGAAAGCGATCGCGCGCGCCAAGGATAAGGACGACCCGTTTCGTTTGATGGGCTTCGGGCACCGGCTCTATAAAAACGTGGACCCCCGAGCCAAGATGATTCAGGAGAGCGCGCGTGAGGTGTTGGTGCATCTGGGTCTGGAAAATGATCCGATGATGGCGGTGGCGCTGGAGCTGGAGCGGATTGCGCTTAAAGACGAGTATTTTATCGAGCGTAAGCTCTACCCTAACGTGGATTTTTACTCCGGGATACTCTTGCGGGCGATGGGGATACCCACGAAGATGTTCACGGCGGTCTTTGCCGTAGCACGAACGGCGGGATGGGTCAGTCAATGGTTGGAATTACATAATGACCCCAGTCGCGGCCTGGATCGTCCTCGGCAGCTCTATGTAGGCCCGGCCCTGCGAGATTACCCCCGTTCCTAGAAGAGCCTGAAGGGGCGGTTTCGCTGCTCCGAAGCTCTGCCGAGCGCGGGACTGATGGTCCCGCAATCTCCGCCCGGGGGTTCGTGTCTGAGTCTCATAGCCCTGCTTTAGATGCCTGGGCGTATGTTGTGGTGCTCGACCGTTTGGTCTTGCGGTGATAAGTAGGTATTTAAGAAGCGGCGCCCAAGACACCCCGTGCCGATGGCCAATCCGTGTTGCGCTCGCCTGTGGCTTCCATCCAGTGCGCGGCCTTATCTCATATGGGCCCGCCCGCTTTTCGTCATTGCCACTCGGTCTTCGATTGGCCACCTAATTTTCCCATTCGTCTAGATATATTCCAGAGGTGTCTAAAAACCTGTAGCAGAGCCATAATGTGTATACCACGAGGTGGAGAGAGAAATGCACCTGACCTACCTAACAAAATATTGGCAATCTTATCCATGGCTGACTTTTCTATTGGCGGCGGTAGGTTCTATAGTGGTCGCGTTAATCGCTTGCGTCACCGCTTATGCTGCGTTGCGTCGCGTCACGCGGTCCCACTTAACGGCGAGTCTCGTAGTAAGCTATACCGCACACCCGGCCAAGCTGGTGTTTCCCCTGCTAGCCTTGAAACTCACCATGCCCGCGATGCTAGAAGGGGTGCGGCACGGCGCCATTTTTAGCCAATTTGTAACGCTTTCATTGACGCTTGCAATGACCTGGTTGGCGATGCGCGTCATTGCCGGGGTTGAAGAAGCGGTAGTACGGCTTAACCCAACCAACACCAGCGACAACGTCCATGCGCGGCAAGTACAGACCCAGGTGCGAGTCCTGGCGCGCATAATGATGTTGTTTGTTCTGCTGATCGGAGTGGCGTCGGCGCTTATGGCGTTGCCCGGCATGCGCCAGATCGGCGGCAGCCTGTTGGCGTCCGCCGGGGTCGCTGGTATCGCCGTGGGCATCGCTGCTCGTCCGGTTCTGGGCAATTTGATCGCTGGATTGCAAATTGCGCTTACCCAGCCGATTCGACTTGATGATGTCGTGATCATCGAAAATGAGTGGGGTCGTATCGAGGAGATTACCGCCGCCTATGTGGTAGTGAAAATATGGGATGAGCGACGATTGATGGTGCCGTTGCAATGGGTGATCGAACACCCATTTGAAAATTGGACGCGCCGAACCTCGCAGCTTCTTGGTACAGTTCTGTTGTGGTTCGATTACCGTTTGCCATTGGCGCCACTACGGGAAGAACTGTTGCGCATTTGTCAGTCGGCACCAGAATGGGATAAGCGTGTCTCACTGATACAAGTGACTGATAGTAACGAACACGGCATGCAAATTCGGGCCCTAGTCAGTGCTGGAGACGCGTCGCGACGATGGGATTTATGTTGTCGCGTGCGCGAAGCCATGATTGATTTCGTGCAACGTGAATATCCGCAATATTTGCCACGCGTCCGGGCCGAGATTGGCGAGAGTGAAGGGCATGCGGTGCCGCCCAAGCCTGCATCCCCAGCGCCCCAGGTTGGTTTGGATGATCAAAGCGAAATAAAGGATATATCAGGGCCGGCGGTACCAGGGAGCACTTAAACTGATGAACCGCGTGGTCGAATTTGGGATGTGGAACCAAAACCGGAAGGGCGCTCGGGAGCAGTGGGGCGTGAGGCAACCCCGTTGGTTGCGGGCAATCGCCCTCATGGTCTAGGGGACTGCTGCTAATTGTTGGGAGCGATATCTCGACACAGGTCGCTGCGAGAAACCCATTGGCCCAGTAGGGTTTCGCGACCGGGTATTTAGGGGTCTTTGGTGCCCGCACAAGGAACGATGGCAGCCTCTGCGAGGGCTACGAAGGCCGCTAAGATAGCGGTGGGTGTAGGTGGGCAGCCTGGGATCGTGATGTCAACTGGAAGTACCGCCGAGACCTGACCCACGGTGGCATAATTGGCCCCGAAAATGCCATTGCCGGTGGCGCAGTCACCGAGTGCGAGCACGAGTTTAGGGTCGGGGAGTGCGTCATAGGCGCTGAGTAAAGCCGCGACCATGTGATGGGATACGGGACCTGTCACCATCAAGATGTCGGCATGGCGGGGGCTCGCGACGAAGTGTATGCCTAGGCCCTCAAGGTTGTAGTAAGGGTTGCTTAGTGCGTGAATCTCCAATTCGCATCCATTACAAGAGCCCGCGTCGACGTGGCGAACAGCGAGTGCCCGGCCAAGGCGGTGGACGAGGGCCTTCGCCGATTGGCGGGCCTCCGAGGTCAGTTCCGCCGCGGAAGGTCTGGGTGTAGAGACGAGCCCTGTGGCGATAAGGCGCCTAATGAGTTTATGCATAGAGTCCTTAGAGGTCGTGACCGCTATAGGCGAGATTGAATGATTTGTTGATGAGCGGAAAGTCCGGCACGAGGTCACCAATCACCGCGTGCTCCAGAAGCGGCCAATTTTGCCACGATGGGTCGTGGATATGTACGCGGTGCGTGTGTCCCGAAGCGATCCGCTCAATACCCACCAAGACTTCTCCGCGCCAGCCCTCCACACATCCAAGGCCGGCCGTTCCATTATCGGTATCGCAATCGCCTAGCAATGGCCCATCAGGAAAATTGGCTAAGATGTCACGTATCAGTCGCAAGGATTCATAGATTTCCGAAAATCGAAGTACGACACGGGCGGCAACATCACCTTGGGAGCGCGTGATAGCGCGTGTCGATAGTGCTGTATAAGGAAGGTAGGGGAACTCGGTGCGCATATCGCGGGCGAGGCCGCTTGCGCGCGCGATCAGTCCGACCGCGCCCAGTGCTCGCGCCTGGGCCATTGTCACTCGCCCTGTTTCGATGAAACGCTCCTGCAAGCCGGCATGGTCATCGATGATGTCTTGGAGGGTGTGCACGGCCATTTCGAGGGTATCGCATTCCTCGCGCATTTGCCCCTGGCCCTCGGGTCCCAGGTCGTGCGCAACGCCCCCGAGGACGATGGTATCCATCAAATATCGGTGTCCGAAAACCCGATGATTGGCCTGGATCCAACGCTCTTTCAGAAGCGAAAATTGGGTCTGGCCAAAGGCTAGGCCCGCGTCATTGCTGAGCGCACCGATGTCGCCTAAGTGGTTCGCGATGCGTTCACGCTCAAGCAGGAGTCCCCGTAGCCACTGCGCTCGGTGGGGTACGTGACATCCGCATAAGGTCTCTGCAGCCATCGCATAGGCCCAGGTGTAGGCGACCGTGCTATCGGCACATATACGCGCGGCAAGTCTTGTCCCCTGGGGAAGCGTGAGCGACCCAAAACGCTTCTCAACCCCCTTGTGGGTATAGCCGAGGCGTTCTTCCAGGCGCAAAATCTCATCACCGACAACATGGAAACGAAAATGCCCGGGTTCTATGGTGCCAGCATGAATGGGCCCGACACCGATCTCGTGGACGCCATTACCGGCAACCGCGATGAAAGGGTAACCGCTCTCACGGTCGGGCGGCATGGCGGGCGTATCAAAATCGTGGCGTAGCGGAAACTCCGTGGGCGACCATGCGCCGTGCCGAAGCCAGGGGCGCGCATCCGCGCCACCGCATGCTATTCCCAGCAGATCGTAAATGGCCCGCTGTGGCCGAGCGGCGCTTGGGAAAATGTCGTCGATTGCGGGGTAACTGGGTTGTTCGTCGCCAGCGCTATAGGTGAGCCACAGCCAGGAATCAACGAGTGTGAGCACAGCATGAACCAAAAATCCCTGGCCATCGGGCCTTGCATCGGTCGCCCATAGCGCTGCGAGGCGCCCATCCGCTTCGTGGACCTGTGCACACAGGCGGCGCCACTGGTCCCGGCCAGCAGGTGCGCGAAACGCCGGCAGTGGACCGGGCAATGATTTCAGGTCGAGGCCTTGCAGGAAGATGTCCATCATATATGTCCTTGCGCTAATGGCCGATAAGTTTCGCCGCTTGCGCGTACCAAATCGCGAGCGCGGGGGGGATATAGAGCCCTAACAGGAGCACCAGCGCTAAGTGGAGAAAAGAGGGAATTAACGATGGCGGGCTAGGCGCCTTGGGTATATCGGATGTACCGAACACCATGGACTGTGTTTTGCCAAAGATGGCAGAAAAGGCAACCCCCAGCCCCACGACCAGAAAAGGCAATGACCAGGGCTGCTGATGGATAGCGGCAGTAAGAATAAGAAACTCGCTGGTAAACACCCCAAATGGGGGAATGCCCAGGATCGCGAGACTGCCCAGCATCAAGCTCCAGCCCATTGCCGGATTACGATCCAGAAGGCCGTGGATCTTATCGATTTGCTGGGTACCGGTTTTTTGGGAAACGTGGCCGCTGCTGAAGAATATCGACGATTTCGTAAGGGAGTGGACCGTCATATGGAGGAGGGCTGCGAAGTTCGCAAGGGGTCCACCCATGCCGAAGGCGAATGTCGCAAGTCCCATATGTTCAATGGATGAGTAGGAGAAGAGCCGCTTTATATCCCGCTGTCGCGAAAGGGAGAAGGCGGCGACAAGAACTGAGACAAGACCGAATCCCATCATCAGGTTTCCCGGCCAATTGCTGTGCAACGAGCCGTCAGCTAGCACCTTAAATCGGACAATCGCGTAAAGAGCGACATTAAGAAGTAGGCCAGAGAGGATCGCCGATATGGGCGTGGGGCCTTCCGCGTGTGCATCGGGCAGCCAATTGTGCATGGGAACTAAGCCCACCTTTGTGCCATAGCCCACGATAAGAAAAACGAACGCGACGCCCACTACGGCCGGATCCAGCTGGCCCTTTATGACGTCGAGATGGGTCCATAGGAGGCCATTATTGCTCCCAATGAGACTGTGGGCCGAGAAGTACAGCATGATGGTGCCAAAGAGTGCTAAAGCAATGCCAACACCGCACAATATGAAATATTTCCACGCCGCTTCAAGGCTTCCAGGCGTTCGGTAGAGACTGACAAGCAGCGCCGTGCTGAGTGTGGCGCCTTCCATTGCAATCCATAGGATGCCGATATTGTTTGTGAGCAGCGCCAGCAGCATAGTGAAGGAAAACAACTGGTACATGCTGTGATAAAGGCGAAGACGAGTTGGTGAGAGTCGGCCATTATGTCGATCTATGCGCATGTAGGCGCGACTAAAGACAGCGGTCGTTAGAGCCACAAAGGCGGTCAGATCGACTAGAAAGATGTTAAATGAATCGACGAAGATCTGTTCGTGGAAAACAAGCATGGGCCCATGTTGAATGACGCGCCATGTGACAACCATGGCGGCAAGGAATGTTACTAAGCTAAAAGCAATGTTGGCCGCAAAGGCGCGCTCACGATTGCCAAAAAGACCCAGAAAAACGAAGCCTATAATCGGTGTAGCGAGAATCCAAAATATAGGCATGTCTAGTCCTCGTGCCTGTCGATGTAATGAAGATCCAGGCTATCGAATTGCTTGCGAATGTGGAAAAAGAACACTCCCAAGATAAAGACGCCGACGATGACATCCAGCGCTATGCCAAGCTCTATCACCATGGGCATGCCGTAGGTAACGCTCGTGGCCGCAAAGATCAGGCCATTTTCAAGTGCCAGAAATCCGATCACTTGGGATATGGCGGTGGCACGAAGAATCATCATGAGAAAGGAGAGCAATACGCTCGCCAAAGCGATCCCAAGGGTATTGTGGTTAATCGTACCGGCGAGCTGGGCAATGGGCAGGGATGCGTTAAAGGCGAATATCACCAGACCTAAGCCAAATAACATGATCGTGGGGATGCGCACAATGCTTTCCCGATCCCATTGCACCTGTAGCTTGTTAACCAAGCGATGCAAGATCGAAGGAACCACAATGACCTTAAGGAGAAAGTTGAGTGCCGCGGAAAAGTAGAGGTTGGTCTGGTGCGTCCCATACGCCACGGCCGTGATGCTAAGACTTAAGATCAGGCCCTGGATCGCATAGAGATTGATGAGGTTGACGATGCGCCTTTGCGAGAGCATAGCGAAGGCAACAAGCAGGAAAAGGGCGGCCAGCATATTGATCGCTTGGGCAAACAACGGCATCTGTCAGGCCCCCAGAAGGAAATGCACAAGAAGCCCAAGGACGGCGAGCATAAATGCGGTGCCGAGGAATTCTGGAACCCGAAACAGGCGCAGCTTAGCGAGGAGCGTTTCGAGGAACGCTAACGCGAATCCCGCCGCTGTGGCCTTGATGGCGAGGATCGTAAGCGTAAAGGGCAGTTCGGACCAATGGCCGCTGCTGGAAATACCCCAGGGGACAAATAAGGCGATGCCGATCGCGATATAGGTGAGGAGCTTAATGGCGTTGGCCCACTCGATCAGCGCCAGGTAACGACCAGAGTACTCGATCGTCATGGCGCCGTGAATCATAGTGAGCTCTAGGTGGGTGTCTGGGTTATCCACAGGAATGCGCGAGGTCTCGGCCAACAACACCATGACGTAGGCCGCCGCGGCGAACGCCATGCTGGGGTAGAGGACAAGCTTAGCGGTCGTGAGACTCACAACGATGGCGGTCAGTGACGTCGAGTGGCTAATAAGGGCGGGCGTGAAAAGTACCATGAGCAGCGCAGGCTCCGCCAAAAAACCCACCAACATTTCGCGACGCGCCCCCATGCTGCCGAACGCGGTCCCGACATCCATGGCGGCAAGCGCGGAGAAGATCTTGGCAAAGGCGAAAATACCGACAAGCGCTATCGCGTCCGCTACCGGCGCAAAGGGTAAGCCGGTCGAGAACATGGGCACAATCGTTCCGGCCAGGCACATGCCGCCAAACACGATATAGGGCGTGACCCGAAAAAGCAGGGAGGCCTCGTGCGCAACGACCGGGTCCTTGTTGAACAGTTTGCGCAGTACTCGGTAGGGCTGAAGGACCCCGGCGCCGGGTCTGTTGGCAAGCCATGCACGACATTGTCCAACCCAGCCAGTCAACAAAGGGGCGACCGCGACGATTAAGACAAACTGGGTCAATTGCAGAAGTATGTTGTCGGTATTCATGGCGCAAAGACAATCAACACAAGGAGGGTAACGAAGGAATAGAGGAGGTAGATGGCGATACGACGCCGACGCAGAAGCGCAACGGCCTCGGTCATCCAGGCAACAGCCCGCGCGATGGGCAGATAAAGGGCATACCAGGTACGGTCCTCTACTTGGCTACTATAGATCGGGAGATTGTCGTCTGGCGTTGGCAGGAGACGGCGGACTCGCAGGAACGAGGCAAAGATATGGCGGATCGGCTGGCCGAATCCTTCTGCCGTATCTTGCATTCTGGCGGTTAATGATGGGTAACCACAGTTCCATGCCGTGCTGCGGCGCGTGCGTCGATGAAAGAGCAGGCGCACAGCTATGAAGGCGATCAGGACGGTGAGGCAAATGGCCCCCAGAAAGGCTATGGGCATGTAGCTTGCACGCGTCGTGGCGGCGGGCGCGAGGAGCAGCCAGTGACCATACATCGCGCCATGGTTCGGGAGGTGGGCTATCAATAGCCGCAAGGTTGGCCGGAAAATACCGATCACGAACGCAGGGAAAAGCCCCAACAACAGGCAGCCAACGGCTAGCCACGTCAGGGCCATGCGTTCCCAAGGGCCAGCATCGGTCGCTTGGTTCAGCTTGGGTTCACGGGGGTGTCCGAGAAACACGATGCCGTAGAACTTGACCATGACATAGGCGGCAAGGCCCGCTACGAGGGCCACCACGGCGGCGCCTAAGGGTACTGCCATGTTGAGATAGGGGTGCGGAAACACGGTGGCACCCAGGAATGCTTGCAGTAATAACCACTCGGATACAAAGCCGTTAAGGGGTGGGACGCCGGCAATGGCCAGTGTTCCTATGAGCATTATAAACGCGACCCACGGCATGCGATGGATCAGGCCGCCCAACTTACCCAGACTGCGCTCGCCGGTGGCATGCAAAACGGATCCTGTTCCTAAAAATAAGAGCGTCTTAAAGAGGGCGTGATTAAGGCAGTGATAGATCGTCGCGGTCAACGCGAGTGCCGCGAGCACGTTCATATGGTAAGACAAGAAGAGGATGGTAAGACCCATCCCGGTCATGATAAGCCCCATGTTCTCGATCGAGGAATAGGCCAAGAGCCGCTTCATGTCGCTTTGGACGGCAGAATAGATGGCGCCGAACAAAGCGGTGGCGAGACCGATTGCCAGTGTTACGACCCCCCACCACCAGATTTGGATATGCAGGAGATCGAAAACGACGCGCAAGAGTCCATAGATACCGATCTTCAGTAAAACACCGCTGAGCAGTGCGGATATGGGTGAAGGGGCAACCGGGTGGGCCTCTGGTAGCCAGACGTGGAGGGGTAAGAAGCCTGCTTTTGCGCCGAATCCTAACAGCGCCAGGAAGAATACGGCGCTTGCCATGCCCGGACCGAGGGTGACGCTGCGCATGACATGAAAGGTATACCCAGTCTCAATGCCGTGATGCATGGATATCTGCATGACCCCGAATGCCAGCAGGATGGCGAGGGCCCCAACATGTTCGATCAGGAGATACAGAAAGCCTGCCTTTCGAACGGCGGCCGAATGATGATCCGTCACAATCAGAAAGTAGGAGGAAAGCGCCATGGTTTCCCAGGCGACCATAAAGACGTAGGCATCGTCGGCCAAAAAGATGAGGGCTATGCTTGCCAACAAAACGTGATATTGAAGGGCCATGCGTGCCACAGCCGGGTAGTGCTCACGTTCCAGGTAGCCCGCAGTATAGAGGGAGATAGAAAAGGTAGTCACGCCGAAGAGGATGATAAAAATCGCCGACAGGGCGTCTAAGCGTAAATGAAAAGGGAGGCCTGGCAGGCCAAGCGGGAGCGTGCATACAACGGGCGCCTGTCCGATAGCCATGAGGCCAGCAACAGTCAGGGCAAGACCACCCAAGGCGCCGGTCGGGAAAAGCGCACGGGTGATCCACGGATAGCGGGGGGTCGTGAGGCTGACGAGGGCCAGCACCAGCCACAGCACTAGGGTTCCCAGAACCAAGTCCAAGGGAAGCCCGAGCGACATACTCATGAATGCATCCACCTCGCGCCGTGATGATATAGTACATTACGCTACGTTATGTAATATATCATCATCACGCCAGAAAGGGGGGCCAACTTATGCCGCGGACAGGGATTACGAGAAGGCAGGTCTTTGAGGTCGCGGACCGTTTGGCCGAGAGTGGCGCACAGCCGACTGCGGTTGCCGTCCGTGGCGACCTTGGTAAGGGAAGTTTTACGACCATTAATCAGCATTTGGGCGAATGGAAGGCATTGAAATGGAAGGCCGAAGGGCAGCCCGCGACGGTACCTGCGATGGTTGAGGCCAAAGCGGGCGACTTGTTGACGACTCTCTGGTTGTTTGCGTCGCACGAAGCCAATCAGAACATCGACAGGATTCGGGAAGCGGCACTAAAGGATGTGGCCGAGCTTCAAGGCCAACTGCAAGAGGCCGTTCAACAAACCCAAACCTTGTTGAAGGAGCGCGAGGAGTTATATGCGCAATTGGCTAAGGCCCATGCCGTAACGAGCAAACTCGGGGATCAAGTAGTTCAGTTGACCCACTGCTTGGCCGCGACCGCCACCAAGTCAGGTGGCGCTGGCGCGACCTCCAAACGGAGACTCATCGCCGATTAGCGCAGGTCAATTGTGGCACGAAGCGTCATGATATCCGGCAAGGAAAGGGGCTTGGCGGGTTTCGATGATCGGTGTATGGGTCGTTAGCCCGTGCCGAAGCGGATGGCCGATGAGGTATGGGTGGACCCGAGTTGCGGGCGACAGCGCACGGACTCTCGAGCACGGCGTCGGCTGAGCGGACATCGCGGTCTGCGCGGTACCAGCCCTTGTGGGCTTTGCGCGGTGAATGCCCCACGATAGTGCGTTACCGCTATGGCGGCAAACAGTTCATAGTATTCGAATGGCGCGCCGCATCTTCGATTGGCCAATGACGTGGTTTTTAGTCGTTCGCATGTGCATCTGGCTCGGCGATATTGGCCGGGACTCGGCCAGGGCGAAGGACATCCGGGCAACCCGATTCTCATGGCGATGCGGATTGGCCGCTGGGCCCATCAGCCGCAACGGAGCCCCCTTCGAGGGGTCTGCCGCCGGTGCCGGAGCGGTTGCTATTCGGCTCCGGAAGCTCTAGTCTTTCGACGCTTTGCCCGAGTGGCGGAATAGGTAGACGCAAGGGACTTAAAATCCCTCGGTCGTAAGGCTGTGCCGGTTCGAGTCCGGCCTCGGGCACCAAGAAAATCAAGGGGTTAGCGCGGTTTCCCCTCTTCCCATAGATAAACACACCCCATATTTGGGACAATCGAGGGACACTCATCATAATAAAAAAAGGTGTCCCATGGCGACATTTGTGTTCCGTCCTGGCACTGGCGCCCGCCCTGTGTGGCAAATGAAAATCCGTCGCCGGCGGTGGCTGTCAAGCTTGTTGTCGGTGTGCCAAGAAGTTGCTCTCCTAAGGAAAATGAGGGGCGACATGCTGTATCCAAGATGAGGGTAGGCCCCTCGGCTTCGGCGATTAGGCGCTGATGCCAAACCACCCAGAGCTGCCGCTATTAAGAGTGTCGGTGGTAAGCGTCTAGGGAAAAGGCAGAGGTACCTCTGTCAGGTGAGGTAACGTGAGACGAACGCAAGTGAACCCTCGATGAAGTGCCGAGAATTGTACGCGATGTTAAAACCAGGGTCTCGACAACATCCTGGGATCAGTCCGCAGGCAACCTATTGTGGGGCGGACGGCATCCGGCATAGAGGGGGCTCGAAACCGGGCTTCAAAAGCTGGCCGAGGGACTACACACCCCCGGGGCGAGAAGCGCCTAGCGAAGCTTCAGGAGCGCATCGGGCGGCTCAAAGAAAAGAGTCGGGTAGGACAGCACTATGTGATCACCTTGACGGCAGATGAAAGCGGCGAGAAGGCGCTGTCGCTGACCTGGGTGAAAGAACCGATCGAGGGCACGCTCCTCACCCATCCCGGGGTCTATTGTCTGCGCACCAATGAAACCCAATGGGACGCAGAACGTCTATGGCGCACCTACATCACGCTAACCGACCTGGAGGCGGTGTTTCGCACCCTCAAATCGGAGCTCGGTCTGCGGCCCATCTATCACCACAAGGAATCACGCACCGACGGGCATCTGTTCATCAGCGTACTCGCCTATCAAGTGGCACAAACGCTTCGACGTCAACTGAAGGAAAAGGGCATCCCTGACAGCTGGTCTCGCCTGCGCGAGACCCTATCGGTTCAGCGTCGTGTCACAGCCAGCTTTCAAAGGCGCGATGGACGTGCGCTCCAT
>Ga0307375_10000550_pt1 | contig 46335 bp, 45 predicted proteins | sample TR1MG_FD_202531 | JGI IMG/M metagenome (GOLD analysis project Ga0307375, IMG submission 202531) | Soil microbial communities from Risofladan, Vaasa, Finland - TR-1 | ecosystem: Environmental > Terrestrial > Soil > Coastal area > Acid sulfate soil | place: Finland: Risofladan, Vaasa | collected...
TCGATGCCCTTCGCGCGGATCGCAAGTTCGTCTCCAAATATTTAAGCGTGCTCGAGGAGATGCGAATCATCGAACGCCGACTGCCCGTCAACGCCGAACCGGGCAGTCGCTCGGGACACTGGCACCTACGCGACCCCTTCTTTCGCTTCTGGTTTCGCTTCGTCTTTCCCTTCCAAGATGACCTCGAATCGGGTCTCGCTGCTACGACCCTGTACGACACCGAGATCGAACCGGTCCTCGCTGATCATGTTGGACCTGAGTTCGAGGAGTACTGTCGCAGTTGGGTGCGCTCTAACGCACCAGCACCCAAGGTCGGCTCGTGGTGGGGGCCATCGCTGAACGAATTGCGCAAAGCTGGCACACGCACGACCGAGGAGATCGACATCGTCGGGGTAGTTCGCAGCAAGGTGAGCATCATCGGTGAGGCTCGCTGGCGAAAGCGCCCGATGGACCTCGGCTACCTCGCCATGATTGAAGACTTCAAAATCCCTGCTCTGCGCCAAAGTGGAATCAATGTGGCCACGACTCCCATCATCTACCTCTTCAGCCGTGGTGGCTACGCCGAGCGCCTCGTCGAAGTCGCGGCCGACCGCGAGGATCTGATTCTCGTGGATGTGGCCAGCGCATTAGGGCAGTAGCCTACTCTACGGTAGGCTACTGTCGATTAGACAAACTTTGCTCCCACAGGGCATGTAGCCTCCAGTCGGATTGAGTACGTCGGCACTCCGAGGTGAACTCGCACGCGATTCCCATCGAGAAAATCCCACATACCAATCCGACGTCACCGGACAGATCCGACGTCACCGGACGAATTTTCGTTGAAATCCGGACAGATCCGACGTCACCGGACATATCCGACCGATTGCATCCACCTCATAATCCCTCGGTCGTGGGTTCGATCCCCACCGGCCCTACTCAGCCTCACTCAGTTGAACAACGGACTTCTCAAAAGTCACTTTCCGTAGTGGTAGCGAGCTTGAAGCACCACGATGTCATCATCGTCGACGAGGTACACGAGTCGATGCTCTTCGTCAATCCGACGAGACCAGCAACCGGCCAAAACGTGACGGAGCGGTTCCGGCTTGCCGATTCCTTCAAATGGACTTCGCACTGACTCCTCAAGCAGACGATTGAGGCGTTTGAGCGTTGCCTTGTCGTTGGCTTGCCAGAAGAGGTAGTCCTCCCATCCAATGGGAGTGAAGACCAGTCGCACTAAGCGAGTTCTTGAATACTGCGTTCGCCGGCGTTTGCTTGAGCCAGACTCTTAAGGAGTCGACGCGCATTGGCAGGTGAGCGCAAAAGCAGTGCGGTCTCGTTGAGCGCATCAAAGTCGGCGCGAGCCATGAGTACAGCGTCCCCTCGCTTGGAGGTGATCTCAATCGGCTCCCGATTTTCGTTCACTTGCTCGATGAGGGGGAAAAGGTTCCTTCGGGCTTCGCTTGCTGTGATGGACATGGCGTCGATCTCCTTCCCGCTACTTGTACCATTTATTGTACCATATCGAGCAGCCGCAGTTGTTACCGAAGCCGACAGAAATCCCACGAAAAGTCCCACGTACCAGACCGACCCCACGCGACGAAACCGACAGCACGCGACGCGAAAGCTTGAGATGTCAGGACGAATCCGACGCCACCGGACAATTCCGACCGTTTGCAGCCACCTCATAATCCCTCGGTCGTGGGTTCGATCCCCACCGGCCCTACTCGAGTTCATCTCCACCGTGACGGCCGCTTGGAGTACCACGATGTTGTCATCGTCTGCCAGGTAGACGGGCCGGTGGCCCTCGTCGAGTCGACGAAATCAGCAACCTGCTGGTACGTTTCACAGAAGTTCTGGTCTATGTCTGTGAGTCCGTGATCGTTCGTCGTAGACCGGCTCAGTCACGCTTGAGTTCACTCACCGCCTCGGAGGGAATCGACTTCCGCTTGGCGGAGCCGAATTGATGAGTAGCGAAGCCCTACGCTGCGGGCAGGTTCGGCGATTTCGCTGATTTCAGTGAGGTAGCGAAATCCTTGGCCGTGGGATGAGCATTGAGTGACGTCAGCACGACCCGCGACGTGTATCCCGACCCATCCTCCAGGAACCACGAAACGACGAACCCGGCTCGGTCGATGCAGGTTGTTTGGGTTGTCGAGCCGGAGTACTGGTTCAAACACCGCAACGTACCGAACTCTCTCGAGACCGTTGTCGTAGTTGTACTCTTCCCGTGCAGCAGCCCCTCCTCAAGTCGCCTTACCGACTGCAGTACGTAACTCTGGATGAATCCGACGTCCTGTTTGGCGAACCCTTTCGGCGATGAGTCGGCTCTCAATCTCGAGCATCGCAATCGCCCAGAGATTCCGGTGGACGAAAGGCCAATTCTGGGAGGACCGGTGCACAGACTCGCGTTAATCCCACCCTCTATCCACTGGACGATTCGACCAGTGGATCCGTGAAAGACATAAGCGAAACGGCCAGTGCCCATGTAATTGTCCACGTTTGTCTTTACACTCGCTCCAGGTGGACCGGGAATTTGAGTAACGACGATGTTCCCACTTTGAAGGTATAGGAAATTGAAGAGGCGATATGTGGCGACGAATCGAGTATTACTGGCACCGTTCATTGGGTTTATGAAGTCGCGTATTGACGTCGTTGGTTTCGTCGTAGGCGGAGCTGCGCTTGGAACTTGAAGGACAACGACCAGGATTGCCAAGGCCGTCGTGATAACAACGCCGACAATTGACCAGCGTCGCCACTGGCGTCCTTTTGCGGACTTGGCGCGGAGCTCGGACTGTGGACCTTTAATCGGAGATCCTTCGGCGTTTAGCCCGGACATTTCAGAGCCAAAAGGCATGGCACAAATCATACCAAGGTGAATAGCTTCATGGAGGTTGCCAAGGTCACTTGCAGCGCTTAAGGATCTGCTTCCACTCCTGCTTACATACCTATTGTCCGGAGGTTCCGTGCTGAGAGGGTGTTCCCATACCAGAGTGTCTCCCGAAAGAGTTCCGCAAGGAGGTAGTGCGGCTGGTTCGTAGTGGTCAACTTCAAGGAAGTCCTCGAATCGAACCAGGTTGGTTCACTGTCGGTGTCACTTCGTGTTTGGTGATGAGTGCGAAAGACTCCACGTCGCCCCTGGAACTGTCACGTGATGCGCGGACCCTGGTGAAGCGTTTCTGGTGTTGAATGTCCAAGTGTTTGTCTGGCTAGCACCGGGAACCCAGGCGGCGACGAGCTCCATGCGATTGTCCATGACGCTAATGCCCAGCACGATGGCGCCCGACTTGTCAGTTGCCCGAAGTGACCAGTGCTGCAGCACCCCAGAATTTGGGTCCTCTGAAGTTGAAGCCCACCCGATGAGAGCCACGCTTCCAGCGGTAGGGTCAACCGTGAGCGGGCCGGCGCCACGATACGACGCCACGATTGACAGTGCCTCCTCAACGGGACGTGGGATGGCGGCTGACTCAGATGTATGCGAACTCGCTGACGGGACCTCGCTTGCGCTCAGAACAGCTGCGCCAACTGCCAAGAGTGCCGCAGTCGCAACCGTCAAGAGCGGAATGAGTCGCTTCACGTCTTCTTCTGTCAGGTGATTGAATCGCTGCCTGATTCCTAACATCGTCCCATCTCTTTGTCAATGGCGATACGCCACAGCGTGATGTCGGTGGCGTCTATTAGAGCGCTGGGGTTCTGGAGAAGCACTTCGCAGTAGTGACAATGACCTGGGCCAAACTGGGCAGCGGACTCCGGTTGAGAATCCGTGCCGGAGGCAGGTGGGACCAAGGTCGCTTGAGGGCGGAGCTCTGGTAGCGCTCACTTCGAGGGTGGTCGATGAATTTGACGTCGGTCGTGGGGCGAGCACAGACTTCAGCGTCGCCCCCTTCGTCCCTTGGCCATCCAACGTCCCAGTACCGCGCCCAACGCCGTCAGTACGGGCACTGAACTCCAGAGGAGCCCTTGTGTCTCCCGCAGTAGGCCACTGCTCCTTTCGAGGACTGGATTCACGAGCGCGTAGGTGCCCGACGATACGCCAAGGCCAATCAGCGCTCCGATCAACGTGCCGATGATCACCTTGGCGCGAGTGTGTACGCGCCGCGCACGCGGGTCACTCATGTGGCCGTCCAGTGAACAGCGCACCAAGAGTGTCCGTGCACGCACGCCGTGTCCGGTGTGCCGGGTAAAAACTGGGCGCGCGAACCATTGACCGCACTGATTGAAGCAGAATCGGCGGCTGTTTGGTTACGTCTGCTGGAGATGGTGCCCTGCCTGATCGCGAACGGCGCGGGCTCCCGAAACCAGGTCTCGCGTTCCATGCCCGAACCCTACCTTGGTACCAGAGAGGTGGGTTCTGAGCGGAAAGCACACGAGATTCGAAGGGTCGTGTTGGCCAGCAGAGGCACTCTCGCGGGTCGCCGTCGCGAGCCTGGAGGTGTGACTGCCGTCGTCTGATGGTCGTTGCGGTTGTCGCAATCGGGCTCGTCGCGCCAGCCCGGTCAGCCTGAACCCAACCGACGGCGCCATCGCCACGCTGATCACCGTGGCTGCGGTTGCGCGCGAATTGGCGTGGGCCCGAGGCTACGTCGGCCGGGCTTCAGACAACGCGCAGGTGCCGCCGGAGTTCTTCAAGTACGCCAGCATCTTCGATTGGCTCGTCAAGCGCCGATCGCATTGCGTCGTCGTGGGCGAGGAATTCGTCCAACTCCTGACTGGTGAGGGGGCGGGCGAAGTAGTCGCCCTGGATGACGTCGGTGCCAATTCGTCGCAGCGACTCGAGGTTGCCGACGTTCTCGATACCCTCGGCGATGACCATGAGATCGAGTGCGCGAGCCATTTCGATGATTGAGCGTATGAGCGCAATGGCGCGTGAATCGGACTCAAGAGCCATGACGAAGGACTTGTCGATCTTCAATTCGTCGACCGGTAGCTCCAGCAATTGGGACATCGAAGAGTACCCGACACCGAAGTCATCAATCGCAATTTTCACGCCGGCCGATCGTAGGGTGCTCAAACTGCGCTTGGCGCGTAGCGGGTCCTGGCCCAGGCTCGACTCGGTCACCTCGAGAGTGATCCGCTCGGGAGCGATGTCGTACCACTGCAGCATGCGGTCGATGGATTCAGCCAGGTGCTCGTCCATCAGATCCCATTGAGAAATATTCACACTCATCTGCAACGAGTGGCCGTTGCGGTCGAGGCGAGCCAACTCGGTGATCGCGAGGTCGAGCACCGTTCGGGTGAGCGGCACGATCAGGCCTACCCGTTCAGCCAGGGGGATGAAGTCGTCGGGCTGCAGCAGCCCGAGCGTCGGGTGTTGCCAACGAACGAGCGCCTCGACGCCGTGCACGGTGTTGGTGCGCAGATCCTGGGTTGGCTGAAAGTGCAGGACAAGGCGGCGCCGTTCAATGGCGGTTCGTAACTCGTTGACGAGCGAGAGCCGCTCACGACTGTTCAGGTCGATCTCGTCTCGGTACACGCACACGCCGCCGTGGCTGCGCTTGGCCTCGTACATCGCCACGTCGGCGCTGCGCAGCAGTTCGGCGTGGGTGGTGCCGTGCTGGGGCCAGATCGCCACGCCGACGCTGGCGCTCACGCGCACCTTGGTTCCATCGAGTGACACGGGGTTCGAGAGCGTCAGGGCCAGCTCGTTGGCCGAGGCAATGGGATCGACGTTCGCGTCGACGACGAAGGTGTAGGCGAATTCGTCACCGCCGAGGCGCGCCACCGACCCGCGCTGGGCGATCTTGCTGGCGAAGCGCTGCCCGATTACCTTGAGCAACTCGTCGCCATACGCGTGGCCGATGGAGTCATTCACCTCCTTGAAGCCGTCCAGATCGATCAATACAATGCCGAGCTGCTCGTTGGGGCGCAGCGACTCCAGCTTGGCCTCGCCATCTTCGAGAAAGGCTCGGCGGTTGGAGAGGCCCGTGACGTGATCGGTCCGGGCCTCGACGAAGTTCGACCGGCCGAGTTGGCGCACCTCGCCCTGGGTGATCACCATGCGCAGGATCACCAGCGACAACGATCCCAGCGCCATCAATCTCGTCGACTCGGAAGAGGGTCGCGCGACCGAGATCGCGAGGATGGCCGTGGATAGCGTGCCGAAGATGACCGGAATCAGGTTGAGGCCTCGGGCAGCCACCAGGATTCCGCGCATTTCGCTGCGCCGGTCCGCACGCGGCCATGCGGCCAGCGCGAAACAGCACAGGCCAATCGGTCGCGAGGCACTGACGAGCAACGAAGACGTGGACGGGTCGATTGCCATTTGATTGAGGGCAAAGATGTCGCCCGCGAAGAAAGAAGTCAAGCCCAAGATCAACAACGACGTCGTGGTGTCGGTGTGGAAGTGCTTTGGAACCAGGCCCGCACCGAGCAGAACCAACAGGACCATGACGAGGATCGGATTGAAGATGTTGAGCTCCGCGACGAGTGAGCGGTCTCGGATCTCGATGTACTGGCCGAACCAGTACAGCGACGCCAGCGACGCCAGTGCCAGTCCGGCGATGATGCCGTCGAGGCGCACGCTGTTGGCGCGCGGACCGAATGACTGCTGCATTACTACGGCCACCGCCAGGGCGACGGCAAGGTATGAGAGAGCGAACAGCGCATCGCGCAGGGTGGGCGTGGGGAAGCGGGTGACGTACCAGTCGTGCACCAGGGGAAGAATGCTGGCGAGGTCGAACAAGAGGACGCCGACGCCCATCGTGAGCCAGGCGCCCCGCAAGCGCTGGTGCCGGTGGGCACGCACGAAGATCGGGACCACCGGAACGAGCGTGGCCAAGTGATAGAGCCACCCGTCGATCGGCGCTGCATTCCCGATTGGAGTGCTGGGCACATTTAGCAGCGAAATCGCGTAGGCGACTACCGCAGCGATGGCCAGGACTTGAGTGATGAACTGCGCGCGATTGGCGACAATCTGCTGAATGATCCGTGAGTAACGCCGCGTTGAGGCGGCATCAGTTGCCTCGAGTATCGTCATCAGCCACTGACCGCCGGGTTGTCGAGGCGGTACACATCCGTCGGCGTACCTGCTGGCCACGGGGAGGATCGTTTCTCACACCGTGTCAGTTGCCGATTGCTGTCCTCGGTATCCATGATCTGAAATTCCTGCCCCTTGGAAGTTGATCCGAATACTCGAACGACGTTCTGTAGACGGCTGTATGAACCTGAGAACCTGAGAACGTGAGGATGTGCTCTTCCTCGATGACTCAGATAGTGCAGATAATTTTGTTTCAAGATCATCAACTGGCACACGACAGACGCACAACGCCCACCAAATTTCACGCCTTGTGACTATTCGCACCACCTGGGCCCTGGGCCCTGGGCCCTGGGCGCTCGGGACGCGGTGGTGAGGCGGCTGGCGGACGTGGGTGCGACGACGCGCGCAACGCGCACTGCGTAGCGCCCGAGGGCGGACCGCAGTGACGCGTCGTGGTCCAGGAGTCCGCGTTGGCGTACGACCACGACTGACGCCCCTGTCGCCGTTGGTCCGCCACGGACTCGTACGCCGAGGGTGTCAGGTGGCGACAGGGATTGACTGGGCGAAGGAGAAGAAGTCGTCGGGATCGTAGGTGCGCTTGATGTTTCGAAGTCTGGGGAGGTTCGCCCCGTAGTAGGAGGTGAGCCAGTTCGAGAGCGTGGGGTCTATGTAGTTCTGGTAGGCGCCCGCGGCCGGGTCGAACACGCTGGCACCCAACCAGTGCAGCCACGCCTGACCTGCTGCGCGTTCGCTCGGCGACGTGAGGCTCGCCCAGGAGTAGGTCGCTTGGATGCCCGCCAACTTGTCCCGGTGCACGAAGGCGCTCTGGCCGGGCTCGACCCGGTTGACGGCGCCTCCGTACGCGTCGAAGGCGAGCGACCCGCCAAGGGTGGGTGCATCCCTCGCCAGTGCGTCGAGCGCGTCGACGAACTGGCGCACGCGCGCGGGCGTCATGGTGGTGTCCACGTAGCTTGACTTCGCGCTGAACGCTGAGCGGCTCAACACGCCGCTCGTTCGCGGTGCACTGAGGTGACAGGCCGCCACCGTGAGTCTCGAACATCCCGCCTCGGCCCGCATGGCCGAGAGGTAGTCGTCCGAGCCCAGGAATTCGTAGGAGGGTGTGCCGATTGAGGCGATTAGACCATTGACCAGAGAGCGAAGGCCAGAGTCCGTGCCGCAGAAGACGCCGCTGATCTCGACGAGCGGTCCGGAGGAGCCTTGGGAGAGCAGGAGGCAGTCGGACCAGAGTTCATCGGGGGTGGCGGCGATCCAGTGTTGCCAGGCGTCGAGGGAGGTGTCGGCCGCGGCCCACGGGAACTGCAGCGAGAACAGCGACAGGTTTGGCATGGGGTGAACGTCGAAGACCATCGACGTCGCGACGGCGAAGTTGCCCCCGCCGCCGCCCTGGCTGGCCCAGAGCAAGTCCGTGTGCTCGCTCTCACTGGCGGTGAGTCGCTCGGCGCCCGCCGTGACGAACTCTCCGGCTCGCAGATTGTCCGAGGTGAGACCGTACTTTCGGGCGAAGACGCCGACGCCGCCGCCCAGGGTTAGCCCGGCGATGCCCACGGTGGGGCACGATCCGCTCGGCAGGAGTCGATCGTGACGTGCGAGGGCGTCATAGACGTCGATGAGTTGCGCACCCGCGCTGATGGTGGCGGTGTTGGCCCGAGGGTCAACCACAATCTGATTCATCGCGCTGACATCGATCACCAGACCTGAACTTGACGAGTAGCCGCCGTAGCTGTGGCCGCCTGAGCGCATGGCCACGCCGACACCGTGGCTGCGGGCAAACTCCACACATCGAACCACGTCATCGGACGAGGCGCATAGGGCGATGCCGCGCGGGTGCAGGTTGGTGAACTTCGAGTTGTACAGCAGCCGGTCGACGCCGTAGCCGGGATCGGCGGGTTGAACTAGCCGTCCGGTGAGCGAGCGCGCGAAGACGTTCCACGCCGACGCGGTCGCAGGTTCGGTCGTGGTCGTCGTCACTGGCGTCGCACGGGAACGCACGCATCCCTCGAGTAGGGCGGGGGCGAGGATCGCGCCGGTGGCCACGGCGCCGAGTTGAAGACCGCGCCGCAAGAGACCTCGACGATCGAGGGGCGCGTGGGCATCCATTGCCCGACGCTATCGCCGCGTCAGCTTCTTTCGTGGCCCTCGTAGTGGTGGGCAAATCGAAGGATGAGCAGGCCTACCAACAACAAGACCACAACGCCGACGCCGACGCCCAGTGACACCAGCGTGTGGGTGAAGCCGCGTTGGGTGAGCGAGTCGTTGAGGGTGAGATGCGCCGACGCGCTCAAGATGTCTCGAACGCCGGCGAGGATGCCAATCACGAGGAAGGGGCGTACCGGGAAGGTAAGGGTTCGTAGGTTGCCAAAGACGGTGTGGGCGATGTCGAGCAGGATGATCACGACCAGAATGCCGTCGATGGCGGCGACCACGGTCTGGGAGAACATGCCCCAGTGGGCGAAGAAGTCGATCAGTGTTCGCACGAGGACCACGCTGGCCACGAGGACGAGACTGACCACGATGGCGTATTCGATGACGGTCATCAGTTTGGTGATGATCGCGTCAGTCCCGTTGTTCTGCTTGGGCCACGCGGTCGGCTCGTCATTCATGACTACGCACCCTAGCGGACTCGACCTTTCACGGTGAGTCCCGAAGTGGTCGAAGTGCGCTCGTGAGCGCGGTGAGCTCGTTCATGAGCCGCACGGCGGCACGATCGAGTTGGGGGCTGGCGGGGAACTCACCGTCAACGAAGGAGTCGCCGTCCAGTCCGATGGCGACGTCGCCGGCGTGTATGAGTCGCAGCGAGTTGAGTACGGGCTTGAGATGCTGGGCGGCTCGGGTGCCGCGGGCACCTCCCCCGTAACAGACCAAGCCGGCACCCTTGTAGCGCCACTCGTGATACAAGAAGTCCAATGCGTTCTTGGTGGCCGCGTTGTAGCTGTGGTTGTACTCGGGAACAACGAACACGAACGCGTCGGCCCGCGCGACCGTGGCCGACCACCGACGGGTGTGCTCGAGTTGGTAGTTGCCTTCAGAGGGTTCCCTGGGTTCGTCGAGCAATGGGAGGTTCACCTCGGCGAGGTCGATCAACTCGACCTCGAAGGCGCCATGGTCACGGGCTCGGCGCAAAAACCAACGGGCAATCGCGTCGCCCACGCGCTCGGGCCGGGTGCTACCGATGATCACTTCGAGTAGTGGCGGGTGCGCTGGTTGGCTCATGAACGTCCTAGTCAGTGGGTACGCGGGTCGAGACGCTTGGTCCAAGAGCCCGATTGGGGAGGAACAATGCGGGAACAATACCAAGTACGCACGTGCCGAATGACCACCAGAACGAGTGGGAGAAGGCTCCGGCGATCTTCTCGAGGTCGTGCATCGATAGTGGCACGAGCCCCGCCTGGACCTCGGTGCCGTTTCCGGGGAAGCTGCGATTGATGTGCGACTGCAAGACGACAGCGAAGACGGCGACGCCGAGCGAACCACCAACCTGGCGAATGATGTTCGTGGCCGAGGTGGCCTTGGGCACGTCGGCGTGCGAGAGGTTGCGGTAGGACGCGGCGAAGGTGGGCATCATCGCGCACCCGAGCCCGAGGCCGCGAATGAACAGGGCCGCGCCCAGCACGAAGTAATTCGAGGTGGCGCTCAGGCTCGTGTAGAAGAACGTGCCCAGCGCCAAGCCGGTCATGCCGAGCATCACGATGTGGCGCGGCCCCGCGCGGTCCGAGATCCTTCCCGCGTAGCTCATGATCAGCGCGGCGCCGATGCCCTGAGGCGCCATCATCGCGCCGGCGATCCAGGCCGAGTCGCCGCGTACGATCTGGTAGTAAAGCGGGAGCAGGAAGGTCGTCCCGATCAGCGTGGCGGCGGTGAGAAAGATTCCGATCGACGCCACGCTGAAGGTTCGATCTGCGAAGAGTCGTACGTCAATGAGTGGCTCGCGCGCACGCAGTGCCCGCCAGACAAATAGCGCGATGCACGCGAATCCGCCGAGCAGACTGTCGCGCACCGAGGCGCCAGTCAGACCGCCCCGCTCGCCGATCTGGGATAACCCGTAGACGATCAGGGCAAGACCGGGTGACAGAAGCAGGAACCCTGCGAGGTCGAAGCCGTGGTCTCGTTCACGCTTCGAGGGAGCCAGGAAGCGTCCGGCGAGTACGAAGGCGACCACACCGATCGGCACGTTCACGAGAAAGATCCAGCGCCACGAAGTATTGGAGACGATAACCCCGCCGAGCACGGGACCGAGAATCGGACCGAGCAGCTGGGGGACGCCGATGATGCCCATGACCCGGCCCATACGTTGGGGTCCGGCGGTGCGCGCGAGGATCGACTGGCCGACCGGCAGGATCATCCCACCACCCAGGCCCTGTACGACTCGAAACATGATGAGACTGCTCGCCGACCACGCTGACGCGCACAGCGCCGAGCCGCCTACGAACAGGGCGAGCGAGACCATGTAGACCGGCTTGGCACCGAGGCGGTGTACCGCCCAACCCGAGACCGGGATCACGATTGCCAGCGACAGTAGGTAGCCGGTCGTCACCCACTGGATCGTGTTGATGTTCACGTGGAAGTCGTGACTCAGCGTACGCAAGGCCACGGCCACGATCGTCGTATCGAGGATCGACATGACCGTGCCGAGGACCACCACGGTGCCGGTGCGGATGATGTGCGGTTCGAGGCGACCCTCGCGGGGCACGTGGCTCCTTCGCATGCTTGCCGTCGCAGGTACCTTACAACCGGTACTTTCGCCTCCAGCCCGGCTGAGACAATCCATAGAATGGAGCGATGAACTATACAGAAAATACAGTAAAATATGCTATCCCGACTAATATCGGTAAATGGCAAAGCAAAGTCGCTCCGCGCCCGTCATGAGGGCCGTGCTCGACGCGGTGGCTGAGCGGCTGATGGACGGTGACGAATCGCTCATCCGGATTCCTGAGATCTGCGAGGCGACCGGGGTCAATTACGGTTCCGTATATCACCACTTCGGCTCGCGTGAGGGGGTGATCGACGCGGCCTACAACATGATCTTCTCGCGTCTGGTCGAAGACGACATCGCCCGGCTGCGCGAGATCGGCGAGACCTCGAACTCGTTGGAGGAGTACGTCAGCGCGATGCGACCCCTCGTGGAACTGATGTCGGCCGGGCCCGATCGCGTGGCGCGGCGTGCCATGCGGGTGCGCATCGTTGCGGCCGCCGAGACTCGCAAGGAGCTCCGAGTGCTGATCGGCGAGACCCAGGCCCGACTGACCGACGAGATGGTGCGCATTGCCGAGCACGGCCAGAACCGCGGATGGCTGCGCCGCGACGTCACCGCACGGTCCATTGCCGTCCTGGTCCAGGTCGTCACCTTCGGTCGTACGCTGGACGACGTCTCCAGCGAACCCGTCAACCAGTCCGATTGGGAGCAGGCGATCTACGCCCTCTTTCTGGACATGTTGAACGGGTCGTAGGGACGCGGTCGGCGCGGATGTGGTGAACTAGCACCATGAAGGTCCTCCAAGCCTTGAGTGCGGTGCTTTTGGTGGGTGCGCTCGCAGTGGTGGCGGGCCGTTCGACCTCAAGCCTGAACGCGAGTCCCCTGGACGCGCCGTGTAACGCCGCCGTGCTGACCTCGAGCCTGACCTCGATCCAGAGCGTGGCGAGTTACGGGTGCGACGGGCACTGGGCGTACGTCTGGGCCAACGTCAACGTCGCATCCAATGTGGTCAGCGTGACCGAGCTACTGCACTACGACGAGGCGAGCGGGGTGTGGATGGCGGTCCCGCGATCGCAGTACTGTGATCCCTCGACGCTTTCGGCGATCGTGTACCACCGGGCCTGCCTGTCCAACTGAATCGCGCACGCCGGTGGCGGCGCCGTGCCGGTTCACATCACCTACGCTCTGTAGTCGTGCGTCGTCGTGGACTTGGCTCGTTGGCGTGGGCCTCCGCGCAGGATCTATTCAATCAACGCATCGCCTTCGGGCGTTTGGCGCTGGTGCACGTGATCATGATGGCGGGTGACACGCTGGTCACGATCTCACTCGCTGGCTCCCTGTTCTTCTCGGTCTCGCCAACCGAGGCGAAGGGCAGGGTCCTCGCCTACCTACTCATCACCATTGCCCCCTTTGCGATCGTATCGCCAGTGCTCGGTCCACTCATCGACCGGTCGTCACAGGGGCGGCGCGTGTTGGTGGCGATGTCGGCGGGAGCGCGAGCGTTGCTGTGCTGGTCGATGAGCCAGCATTTGAACTCGCTGTGGCTCTACCCCGAGGCATTCCTCGTGTTGATCTCGTCGAAGTTCTACGTCGTGACGCGCGGGACGCTGGTGCCTGAAATGGCCCGCAGCGATCAGTTCGACGAGCACACCGAGCAAGTGGGCGAGGCGGGATGGCCCCTCAACGGGGGAGAGCAGAAGGCGGGCTTCGCCGGCTTCAATGCACAACTCACGCTGCTAGGAACCCTCGCCGGCTTGGTATCGGGCGCCGTTGGCGCGGGGCTCTTGAAGGGCGTCGGGGCCACGAGCGTGCTGGTGTGTGCGTCGGTGGTCTTCGTCGGCGCCACGGTGGCGAGCCTGCGTCTGAAGAGCCCGACAGCCGCGGCGCGCGAACGCACGATTGCGATGACCCAGGTCGAGCGTGACGTCCACGCCCTTAACCCGCTGGGCGACGTTGAGGTCGCCTGGGGACTCGGCGCGGCGTCGGTGCTGCGTTTCACGGTTGGTTTCGCGACCTTCCTGTTGGCCTTCGGACTTCGCCGGGCCCACGCGGGACTCGGCTGGTTCGCGGTGGCCCTTGTCCTGAGCGCCCTGGGGGCGCTGGCGGGTCTGGCCGTGGTGACGCGCCTGCGCAACACACTGGCCGAGTCCACTTTGTTGTTGATGGCGTTGTTCGCTACCGCTCTTGGCGCCGCGCTCGCCAGTCTCAGCCCCTCACTGGTGACTCAGACCATCTTCGCGGGTTGGCTTGGCGTGTGCGCGGCGGTCGCCCAACCGAGTTTCGACGCCATCACCCAGCGTCACGTCGCTCCCGGCGCGCAAGGCCGAACCTTTGCGCGTTTCGCGGTGCGCCAGCAGTTGGGCTGGGTGGTGGGCGCAGTGATCCCGGTAGGCGTGACGCTCTCGTTCGTCGACGGTGACCGGCTCCTTGCGCTGCTCACACTGTTCGCCGCGCTCGCCTACGTGATGGGACGACGCGTCGCACGTCGCTGAGCGTCAAGGAGCGCGTCATCCTTATGCTGTAATGGACTATGGCGAAGTCAACTCGGAAAGGCGCTGATCTTGGCAGCCTGATGCAACTCCCGCACGTTGTGATCATTGGTGGGGGCTTCGCGGGTATCGCCACGGCGCGAGGGCTGGCCGACAAGCCGGTACGCGTCACGATCATCGACAAGCACAACTTCCACACCTTCTTGCCCCTGTTGTACCAGGTGGCAACCGCCGGCCTCGAGCCCGCGGACGTGGCGTACCCGATTCGTACGATCTTCGGACACGCCCGCAACATCCGCTTTCGTCACAGTCTCGTGCGCGAGGTCGATCACGCGCGCAGTGTGGTGATCTTGGAGGGTGGTGGCGAGGTGGCCTTCGACCACCTGGTCGTGGCCACCGGCGCAACCGCTGCCTACTTCGGGATTCCGGGCGCCTCACAGTACGCGATGCCCTTGTACTCGCTGGCCGACGCCCGTCGACTGCGCAATCGACTCCTCATCTCGTTGGAGGAGGCCGACGTGCGAGCCGAGGGCGAGGACGTCGCACTCAACTTCATCGTCGTCGGTGGCGGCCCCACGGGGGTAGAGACCGCCGGCGCGTTGTCAGAACTCATACGCATCGCCATTCGCCGCGACGGCCTTCGCCTGAGGGAGTCCGACGTGCGCATTGTGCTCGTCGATCTGGCCCCGCGCCTGCTGACCGCGTTTCCCGACTCGGCCAGCGTCTACGCCGCCAAGGAGTTAGGCGCGATGGGTGTGGAGATCCAGTTCGGGCGCTCGGTGACCGAGGTCGAAGAGCGTCATATTCGCTTCGCCGACGGCGAGCGCCTCGGGTGCGCGGCGGTCATCTGGGCCGCCGGGGTGACCGCCAGCGGTACGCTGGCGCACGATCTTCAGGTCACCCCGGGTCCGGGCGGACGCGCCCGCGTGACGGCGGATCTTCGCCTGGTGGAGAGTACCAACGTGTGGGCCGTCGGCGACGCCGCCGCGGTGCCGCTAAGCGCGAACGAGTTTTGCCCGCAGCTGGCGCCGGTGGCGATCCAGTCGGGTCGACATTGCGCCGAGCAGATCCTTCGGGTGCTGGCGGACCAGCCGACCGTGGACTTCTCGTACCGCAACAAGGGGATCATGGCCACCATCGGCCGCCATGCCGCGGTCGCCAAGATTCCCAACGCGGGCGTGATCAAGGGCACCGCGGGATGGTTGGCATGGCTCGGTCTGCACCTATTCTACCTGGTGGGATTCCGCAACCGTCTGCGCGTGATGATCAACTGGACGTGGCGTTACTTCGACTGGCCCTCGGGACCTCGGCTTATTGTCGCCGACGCCGAAACGGCTGAGTGAGCCGTGGCCGCGGCCACGGCTCACCAACTCAGCTGAGGCGCTGCTCCAGGTCGTCGACCTGAGCCTGCAACCGCGCGGGAATTCGGTCGTCGAATTGGGCGTAGTGCTCGCGGATGAGGGGCAGTTCGCTACGCCACTCGTCATTGTGCACCGTCAGCAGTTCCCGCATGTCCTCGGGCGTGACCTTGAGGCCCTCGACGTTGATGGCGGTCGGGCTCGGTACGTAGCCGATCGCGGTCTCGACGGCATCGCCGCGTCCCGAGGCTCGTTCGAAGACCCACTCGAGCACGCGACTGTTCTCGCCGTAGCCGGGCCACAGCCAGCGGCCGTCGTCGCCCTTGCGGAACCAGTTGACGTAGAAGATCTTGGGTAGGGTCTCCTCGCTGAAGCGGTCCGAGAAGCTGAGCCAGTGGTTGAAGTAGTCAGCCATGTTGTAGCCGCAAAAGGGCAGCATGGCGAAGGGATCGCGGCGCAGGTTGCCCACCGCGCCGGTGGCCGCCGCCGTGGTCTCTGAGGCCATGATCGATCCGAGAAATACGCCGTGGTCCCAGTTGCGCGACTGAAAGACGAGTGGTACGACGCTGGCGCGGCGTCCGCCGAAGAGGATCGCGTCGATCGGCACGCCGGCGGGGTCCTCCCACTCCGGGGCGATCGCGGGATCCTGGCCGGCGGGGGCGGTGAAGCGCGAGTTGGGGTGCGCGGCCGGGGTCGTTGCCGCCGGTGTCCAGGGCTGACCCTTCCAGTCGGTCAGGTGCTCGGGCGGATCGCTCATCCCTTCCCACCACACGTCACCGTCGGGGGTCAGCGCGGTGTTGGTGAAGATCGTGTTCGCCTCGATGGAGTACATCGCGTTGGGGTTGGTCTCCATGTTGGTACCCGGTGCCACGCCGAAGAATCCCGCCTCCGGGTTGATCGCGTAGAGACGGCCGTCGGGTCCCGGCTTCATCCAGCAGATGTCGTCGCCAATCGTCTCGACCTTCCAGCCGGGCAACGTGGGAACGAGCATGGCCAGGTTGGTCTTGCCGCAGGCACTGGGAAAGGCGCCGGTGACGTAGCGTGACTCACCGGCTGGGTTCGTGAGTTTCAAGATGAGCATGTGCTCGGCGAGCCAGCCCGCGTCGCGCGCGAGCACCGACGCGATGCGCAGCGCGAAGCACTTCTTTCCAAGCAGCGCGTTGCCGCCGTAGCCCGAGCCATACGAGATGATCTCGTGGGTCTCGGGGAACTGCACGATGTATTTGTTGTCGGCGTCACAGGGCCAGGGCACGTCGGCCTGGTCCTCGGCGAGGGGCATGCCGACCGAGTGCAGGCACGGGACGAACGTGCCGTGCTCGCCCAGCACCTCGAGTGCGCCGCGACCCATGCGGGTCATGATGCGCATCGAGACCGCGACGTACGCGGAGTCGGTGATTTCCACACCGATGTGCGAGATGTTCGAACCGAGGGGTCCCATGGAGTAGGGCACCACGTACATGGTGCGTCCCTTCATCGATCCTGCGAACAACTCGTTGAGCGTCGCGCGCATCTCGGCCGGGTCACGCCAGTTGTTGGTAGGTCCCGCGTCGATCTCGTTGTTCGAGCAGATGAAGGTACGGTCTTCCACCCGCGCGACGTCACCGGGGTCCGATGTCGCGTAGTAGCTATTGGGTCGCTTGGCCTCGGACAACTTGGTAAAGGTGCCGTTGTCAACCAGCAACTGGCACAACTCGTCGTACTCCTCAGCTGATCCGTCGCACCAGTGGATACGATCGGGAGTAGTGAGTTGCGCTATATCTTCAACCCAGTCGATGAGTTGCTTGTTTTGGGTGGGGTACGTCACGTGAATCCCTCCGTTATGGATGCGTCGCCTCGTTGCGGCACACTACTGGTTGGCTGTCGTCGTGTCCACGCCGGTTGACCCACCCGATCCCCGAAGGGAATTCACTCGACGCGAAGATGACATATTGGAGCGTATCGCCGCCATCGTGGGCCGACGAACCACTCCTCGCGGCGAAGTTCACATCGGCGACGACGCGGCGGTTCTGAATCCCTTTGTGGGACAGGCAATCATCAGTACTGACGTCACGGTTCTCGGGGTGCACCTAGAACCTGACCTTTTTCCCCTCGAAGACCTCGGATTCAAGGCGGTGGCCTCAGCCGTGTCGGATTTGGCCGCGATGGGCGCGCGACCGCGCGGCGCCACTGTGGCGGTTAGTTCACCGCCGGGAACGGACTTGGAGGAATTGCACCGCGGTATCGCCGACGCGGCATCAATGACCGGTTGCCCGATCGTGGGGGGCGATTTGTCGCGTTCGCGCGATGTGGCCGTCGCGGTGACGGTGTTCGGCGAGTGCCCGGGACGCGGCGCAGTGCTGCGCAGTGGTGCGCGGGCGGGCGACGAGATCCTGGTCAGTGGTCCACTGGGCCGCTCTGCGGCGGGCCTGCGGCGGCGACGTCACGGAAGCGCGCTCAACGACGAACTGGTGATCGCGCACCGTCGTCCCTGGCCGCGGCTCCAGGAGGGGATCGCTGCGCGCAACGCCGGCGCACACGCCATGATGGACTTGAGCGACGGACTGGGGCTGGATATGCACCGCTTGGCCGACGCCTCGGGAATCGGTTTCGAGCTCGATGGCGTCCCGGTCGCCGAAGGCGCCACGCTGGACGAGGCGATCAGTGGAGGCGAGGACTATGAACTGCTCATCGTGACTGACGACGCGCCTCGTCTGCGAATGCTGTTTCTCGATCAAGGGTTGCGCGCGCCCATCACCATTGGCCACGTCGTCGCCGATCGAGGGCGACGGACGCTACGGGGTAGGGAGTTCGAACGCCAGGGTTTCCAACACCAGCTCTAATGGGACTGGACCCGACGTGCCGGTTTGGTGACCTTGCCCGAGCGCAGACAACCGGTGCAGACGTTGAGCCGCGTCGGGGTCCCCTTCACCAGGGCGCGTACGCGCTGGATGTTGGGGTTCCAGCGGCGCTTGGTGCGGCGATGGGAGTGCGAGACGTTCATGCCGAACGACGGCTTCTTGCCGCAGATTTCGCAGACTGATGCCATGATGAACTTTCTCCTTATTCCCAGTGCGGTCCGTTGGCGCCGTGGGTAGAAACCGAAGAGCCATTGTAGCATCGCTAGCAATGACGTCACCGACCAAGCTGTCCGCCATTGATTTGCGGACTGCGATCACCACCTTCGCGGCGCTTCTGCGCTCGCACAAAGAGGTCATCAACCGGCTCAACGTCTACCCGGTGCCCGACGGCGACACCGGGACGAACATGGCCCTCACTATCGAATCGGTGGTGGCCGCTTTTGACCCGAGCGACGCCAACCCCTCGATGGACTCGGTCTGTCAGGCTATCGCGCGCGGATCACTGATGGGCGCTCGTGGTAATTCCGGGGTCATATTGTCCCAGTTGCTGCGCGGATTGGTAGAGAAGTTCCGGGCCAGCGCCGCGGTGACGCCCCAGTTACTCGCCGAGTCGCTCCATCACGCCGACACCCTGGCGCGCCTCGCGGTGGTGCGCCCGGTGGAGGGCACGATCCTGTCGGTGGCTCGAGCGGCCGCCCAGGGGGCGACCAACGCGTCGATGTCGTTGACGGCGCTAGTGCGTAGTGCGCGCGACCACGCTCGCGAGGCGCTGGCGCGCACGCCTGAGCAACTTCCCGTGCTGAAGCAGGCGGGTGTGGTCGATTCGGGTGGCACCGGCCTCGTGTTGTTGTTCGACGCCCTGTGCTACGTGGTCGCGAACGACCCGTTGCCCGAGGCTCCCTCGCCCCAATCAATCGAGGTGCACATGCCTGAACCGTCCGAGGTCGGCGACGTGAGCGATCTGCGCTACGAGGTCATGTACCTCCTGAACGCCGATGACGCCAAGATGCACGCGTTTCGTGAAGTGTGGTCGGGCATCGGGGACTCGATCGTCATAGTGGGCGGCGACGGGGAGTACAACTGCCACATCCACACTGACGAGATCGGCGCAGCGATCGAGGCGGGCATTGACGCTGGGCGCCCACGCGAGATTCGAGTGACCGATCTCAACGAGCAGGTCATCGAGGAACGCTGGGTGCGTGAGGGCAGCGTCGCCCAGTCCGAAAAGGAGCAGGAGCCCTCACCGCCCACATCGGTCGTGGCCGTAGTGATGGGCGAGGGTGTGGCGAGAATCTTTCGGTCCCTCGGCGTGCGCGAGATCGTCCAGGGCGGACAGTCGATGAACCCGTCGACCGCACAACTCGCCGAGGCGGTGCGCGCCACGGGCTCTGACGAGGTGGTCATCTTGCCCAACAACAAGAACGTGCGCGCGGCGGCCGAGCAGGTGGCCGGACTGGTCGACCAGCGTGTCGCGGTAGTGGCGACGAGCTCGATCGTCGAGGGCTTCGCCGCGTTGCTCTCCTACGACCCTGACGCTACGGCCGAGCAGAACGCCAAGGCCATGTGCGTCTCGGCGGCCAACGTGCTCGCCGGCGAGATTACCCAGGCCGTGCGTGACACCAGCACCGATGTCGGCGAGGTGCACCAGGGTGACTGGATAGGACTGAGCGACCGGGGAGTGCGCTCGGTCGCCGAATCCATCGCCTCGGCGAGCAATCAACTGCTCGCGGACCTGGTCGGGCCCGAGCACGAGTTGGTCACCATCATCGAGGGCGAGGGGTCGACGCCAGCGAACACCCGGCGCATCACCGAGTTCCTGGCCGAGGAATATCCGAAGCTGAGCGTGGAGGTGCACCACGGCGGTCAGCCCCTCTACCCTTACCTCTTCGGCATCGAGTGAGCGAGGCGGCGCCACGCCGACTGCGCCAACTGGGCGAGATCTCCGTCGAACAGCTTCGCCACGTGGGCGACAAGCGTGCGCAGAGCCTGGCCCAACTGGGCGTCACGAGTGTTTTCGATCTGTTGACGCTCTACCCGCGTCGCTACATGGATCGCACCAAGCGCGCTGACCTGTCGGACCTCGCCGTGGGTGACGAGGCGGCGATCTTCGCCGAGGTGACCAGCGTGCGCTCTCGACGCACGCGACAGGGTCGCTCGATGGTCGAGGTCAAGGTGAGCGATGACTCGGGTTCGATCAACATCGTGTTCTTCAATCAGCCCTGGCGCGAACGCCAGCTCGGCCTCGGCGTGCAAGCCCTCTTTTTCGCCGCAGTGGGCGACTATCGGGGCCAGCGCCAAATGACCAACCCGGTGGTGGACGTGATCATCGGCCCCTCGGGCGAGGAGCGTGACGCCTCGCGCGTTGGTCGAATTGTGCCGATCTACCCGGCGTCGGGAAAGGCAGGCCTCACCAGTTGGGAGTTGGGGGGCTTCGTGGAGGAGGCGCTGCGTCGCGCGGGGCCGCTGCTCGATCCCGTGCCCCCGTCGATCCTTGAGCCGCTAGACCTCGTGGATCGCACTCGGTCGCTCTGGGGGATCCACCTGCCCGCGGACGTGGACGAGGTGACGCCAGCCCGCCGACGCCTGGTCTTTGACGAGTTCCTGCGCGTGCAGTTGATCCTCGCGCTGCGACGCCAGCAACTCGAGGCGAGTGCCTCGGCTATCCGACACCGCGTGGACCCGGCCGATCTGGACGTGGCGCCCGGGGCCGACGTGGACGACTCGGCGTCACTGGTGCGCCAGTTCCTCTCGGGTCACCACTTCGCGCTCACCGGCGCCCAGCGCCGGGTGCTCGGCGAGATCGCCGCCGACATGGCTTCGGGCCTGCCGATGCACCGCCTGCTTCAGGGCGACGTCGGCTCGGGCAAGACCTTGGTGGCCCTGTGCACGCTGCTCATGGCCCGCGATGGTGCGCGGCAGGGGGCGCTGATGGCGCCCACCGAGATCCTGGCCGAGCAGCACCTGGTGTCGCTGCGCGCGGATCTGGAGGGTTTGAGCGTCGCCGACCCGGCGGTGCTCGGCGGTGCACGTCCGCTCAACGTCCAGTTGCTGACCGGGCGATTGCGCGCCCGAGAGCGCCAGGCCGTCCTGGCGGGACTGGCCGAGGGTTCAGTGGACTTCGTGATCGGCACGCACGCGCTCTTGAGCGACGACGTGCGCTTTCGTGCCCTCGGGGTCATCGTGATCGACGAACAGCACCGCTTCGGGGTCGAACAGCGAGCCACCCTGCGCGACAAGGGCCGCGAGCACTCCGAGGAGCGGCTTGACCCTGACCTGCTGGTGATGACCGCGACGCCCATACCGCGCACCGCCGCCATGGTGGTCTTCGGCGACCTCGACCGCTCGGTGCTCGACGAACTTCCCGGTGGGCGGGTGCCCGTCACCACTCAGTGGCTGCGCGCGCACGAGACGAGCACCGCGTGGCAACGCGTGCGCGACGAGGTCGCTCAGGGCTTTCGGGCGTTCGTCGTGTGCCCGTTGGTGGAGGGGTCCGAGCGCGTGGAGGCCGCCAGCGCCGTTGAGGAACGTGACCGTCTGGTTGAACACGAGTTGAAGGGACTTCGAGTGGGCCTGCTGCACGCCCAGATGAAGAGCGACGCCAAGGATGACGTGATGGCTCGCTTTCGCGGCGGTCTGCTGGACGTGCTCGTCGCCACCGTGGTCATTGAGGTGGGAGTCGACATTCTCGAGACGAGCGTGGTGGTGATCGAGGACGCCTGGCGCTTCGGGCTGGCCCAATTGCACCAACTTCGCGGGCGCGTGGGTCGAGGAACCCGGGCGAGCTACTGCTACGTGCTCGGCGATCCGCCCAGCGAGGACGGCGTGGCGCGCCTCGAAGCGCTGGTTGGATCAAGTGACGGCTTCGAATTGGCCGAGATCGATCTCGACCTGCGCGGTGAGGGCACTCTCTTTGGGACCCGTCAGCGCGGGCGCAGCGACCTACGTCTGGCCTCACTTCGACACGACGAGGATCTGCTCGTCGCGGCGCAGGCGGCCGCGGCGAGTCTGGCGCGCACCCGCGCGCTGGCCGATCAACCAGATCTGGTCGACGAGCTCAAGCTCTTCGTGGACGACCAGGAGGCGCAGTACCTGTTCAAGTCCTGACCTACCTTCAGGCGTCGGCCATTGACGACGTAGCCTTAAGCGGTGCGAGTGATTGGTGGAGCGGCCCGGGGGCGATCGCTCAAGGCGAAGTTGCCAGCGACGGTGCGACCCACCACGGACTTCGCCCGCGAGGCCATCTTCTCGATGCTCGAGAGCCGCGGGGGCTTGGCGGACCTCGTCGTGGCTGATCTCTACTGCGGCTCGGGCGCGATGGGCATCGAGGCCCTGTCACGCGGTGCCGCCAAGGTCTACTTCGTCGACAGCGACCCCGCGTGTCTGGCGGCCGCCCGCGCGAACCTCGAACCCCTGGGACTGGCTGGCGAGGCGCACTACGTGCGCTCGACGTTGCCGCAGTGGTCACCGCCCGCGGACCTTGATCTGGTGCTGTGCGATCCACCCTATGGTCCCCTCGATCTGGACAGTGTGCTCCAGGGTGTGAGGGCCGCGAGGGTGGTCATCGAGAACGATCGTCACATGGACGCGCCCACGGGCTGGGTCGTCACCAAGACCAAGCGTTACGGCACTACGCTCGTAACGATGTTGGAACCCAGCGAAGTGGATGAACGGTGACCGTCGGCCTGATCCCGGGCTCGTTTGACCCTTTTCACAACGGTCACCTGGAAATCATAGAGCGCGCGTCGCACATCTTTGACGACATCGTGGTCGCCGCGATCCGCAACCCCCAGAAGTCCGAGCCGCTCTTCGACCTCGAAGAGCGACGCATTATGATCGCCGAATCGTGCGCCCACATCGCGCGCGTGGAGATCGTCTCGATCGCCACCTTGCTCGTCAACGTAGCCCGCGACGTCAACGCCACGGCCATCGTCAAGGGCCTGCGCGCGGTGTCGGACTTCGAGAGCGAACTGCAGATGGCTCAGATGAACCGGTCGCTCTCGGGTGTCGAGACGCTGTTCATCCCCACCAGTTCAAACCACTCCTTCATCGCCTCGCGATTGCTGCGCGAGGTGGCGCGCTACGGCGGTGACGTGCGGGCCTTCGTCCCCCCACCCGTGGCGGCGAGACTGGACGAGCGATTTCCCGGAGGTGGCAAGTGACCTCATTTGACGGCTACGACGACCCCGAAGAGTTCGCCGCCGACCCCGGACGCCACGTGCGCCGCGACATCGAGACTGACCTGCGCAGTCTCATCGAACTGGTGGCGAACGCGAAGCAGATGCCGCTGTCCAATTCGGCGCTCGTGCCACGCGACGACGTGCTGTCACTGCTCGAGCAGGCGCTGCGCAGTCTGCCCGACGAGATCAGAGAGGCCCGTTGGGCACTGCGCGACCGCGAGGAGTTGATGGCGGCCGAGATGCACAAGGCCCAGCAGCTCATGGATCAGGTTCGCGCCGAGGCCGCGCGCATGGTCGACAAGACCGAGATCGTGCGGCAATCTCGCCTGAAGGCGGACCAGATCATCGCCGACGCCCAGACCCAGGCCCGTCAGATGATCAACCAGTCCGAGGACTTCATCGACGGCAAGCTCGCCAACTTCGAGATCGTCCTCGAACGATTGATGAAGACGACCCGGTCGGGTCGTGAGCGCCTGAGTGCCCAGGGCCTGCCCACCTCGTTGCTTGACGAGGCCGCGGTGCCCGGCGAGTTCTTCGCGTCCGGGAGTGCCGCGGTGCCCGACGTCGAGGTGCCCGAAACCGATGAGTCGTCCTTTTTCGATCAGGACGCCCACTAACCGTCGTGGCCTCGCCCTACCTCGTGCCGGTGGCTCAGCTGCTGCGCGACGTGCCCTCAACGCTGGACGTCGACTTTGAGGCGCCCTTCGATGAGGAGCACGAGTTCGCGCCGCGCGGACCCGCCGAGACGGATGTCGATTCAGAGTCCCTGGTGGAGGTGCGCATTCGACTGTCGAGCTTTCTCGGTGGACTCCACGCCAAGGGGACCGTCTCGGCGCCCTGGCACGGGGTCTGTCGGCGCTGCTCGATTCCGGTGTATGGGGTGAGTGAAGTCAAGGTGAGCGAGCGGTTCGTCGACGAGCGCGGTCCCGAGGACGAGGAGGCGTATCTGATTGAGGTCGATTTCGCCGATCTCGCGCCGATGGTGCGCGACGCGATCCTGCTGGACCTGCCGCTCGCGCCGCTGTGTCGAGATGACTGCCGGGGCCTGTGCCCCGTGTGCGGAATCGACCGAAACGAGGGGAGTTGCGACTGCGCGGCGCCCCTGGACCCGCGCTGGGCTACACTTGATGGACTCCGATTCACGGATGATTCGTCCGGTGAGTCCAACGAAGTGTGACGGGCGTGCCCGTTCTGGCGAAAGAGAAGATCGATGGCAGTCCCAAAGCGCAAGACCAGCAAAGCCAAGACGCGTAGCCGACGCGCGGCGAACTGGCGTCTCGAGCGTCCCGCGCGCAGCGTCTGCCCGCAGTGCGCGACCTCCAAGTTGCCGCACGTCGTGTGCCCGAACTGCGGTTGGTACAAGGGTCGAGTCGCCGTCGAGGTCAACTGAGTTGACCCTGCCCATCGCCCTTGACGCGATGGGTGGCGACTTTGCTCCCGGCGAGGTCATCGCGGGCGCCCGGCGCGCCGCGGATGAACTGGGGCTGAAGGTCACCCTCGTCGGTGTACCCGAGCTCATGGGTGACCCCCTCGGCCTCGAGGTTGTCGCCTGCAGCGAGGTCATCGCGATGGATGACGATCCCGCCGCGAGTGTGCGCAAGAAGAAGGATTCGTCCCTGGTGCGCGCCGCCGAACTTGTGCGCGACGGCCGTGCGAGCGCGATGGTCTCGGCGGGCAACACCGGTGCGACGATGGCGTCGGCCCTGCTGCGAATGGGTCGTCTGCCCGGTGTGGTGCGGCCCTGTATCGCGACGCCGATTCCCCGGCCCGGCATCACGCCGAGCCTGCTGGTCGACGCCGGAGCGAACTCGGAGTGCAGTGCCGAGATGCTCGTGCAGTTCGCCCAGTTGGCGACGGCATTTGTCCAGGCTCACTACCACGTGGCGGTGCCGCGTGTGGGTCTGTTGTCGATCGGCGAGGAGTCCTCCAAGGGCACGTCGCTGGTCAAAGAGACCCACCAACTGCTGGCGAGCACTTCGGGAATCGAGTTCGCGGGCAACGTGGAGGGGCGTGACCTCATTCCGGCCCCGGTGGACATCGTGGTCACCGATGGCTTCACCGGCAACGTCGCCCTCAAGACACTTGAGGGGTCGCTCAGATTCATTGTTGACACGGTGCTCGGCGTGATCGCCACCAACGACGCGACCAGGGCCGCCGGTGACGTGCTCTTCGAATACCTCGCGCCCGTCGCCGCGGCGCTCACCCCGGAGAACCAGGGCGGGGCCCTGCTGCTCGGTTTGGATGGCATCTGTGTCATCAGCCACGGCTCGTCCAACGCCACGGCGATCCTGAACGCCCTTCGCGTCGCCGCCGAGATGGACGCCGACGGGGTCGTCGAGAAGATGCGTTCCGCTATTCGTCCTGATCAAGAATGAGAAGACTCGAACCGTGGTTACCGTTTCGGTAGTCTGGGGCAGCAACACAAAGGAGTGGTCATGACCGCTGACGCAGTAAACCCACCAAAACTCGATCGCGATGCGATCCTGTTGCTTGTGCGTGGTCAGCTCGCCGAAATCCTCGAGAAGAGCCCCGAGGATATCGACCCGGACGTGCCCTTCACCGATCTGGGCGCAGATTCGCTGGCGCTCATCGAACTCGTGGAGGCACTCGAAGAGCACCTGGCCGCCTACGTCGCTGGTTTTCACATCGATGACGAGGACTTAGAGGGACTCCTGTCGGTGCGCAGCGCGGTGGACTACCTCGCCGCGAAACTGCAGGTGTCCTGACGAGGTTCGTGAGCCTCTTGGTCTCGCCCCTTCACTCGTTCGCCGAGCACTTGGGTCTGAGTCCCGAGAGCGAGTGGCTGGCCCAGGCCCTCACGCACTCGAGTTACGCGGCCGAACACGATTGCGTGTCCAACGAGCGGCTCGAGTTTCTAGGCGACGCGGTGGTGGACCTCGCGGTGGCTGACCTCATCTTCACCGCCTATCCGGCTCTCAACGAGGGCTCGGGTTCCCTGGTACGTTCGCGAGTGGTCAACGAGAGCGCGCTGGCGGGTGCCGCGCGACACCTGGAACTCGCCAAGTACGTTCGCGTCGGCCGCGGGGAGGTCAAGTCCCGGGGTCTCGAGCGAGCCTCGTTGCTCGCCGACGCGTTCGAAGCCGTGGTCGCGGCGGTCTTTCTCGAGCGTGGCTACGAGTCGGCCAAGCGGTTCGTCGCGGACCAGTTGGGCGCCGTGGTGGCCGAGGCGGCCCTGGCGCCCGACGACGTCGACCCCAAGACCCGACTGCGCCAGTGGTGCGAGTCGAGCGGGCTGGGCACACCGGTCTACGAGGTGCACGCCGAGGGCCCCGCTCACGCCACGACCTTCCGGGCCACGGTGGCGATCGGCGGCGAGGTGCGAGGCGCGGGCCACGGCAGTTCAAAGAAGATCGCCGAGACCCAGGCCGCGCGTGACGCGTGGGAGGTGCGCGACGATGCCTGAACTGCCCGAGGTCGAAACCGTCCGAGCCTCGCTGGCCCGCGACCTGGTCGGGCGCAAGTTCAAGTCCGCGACGGTGACCAACGGCCGCGTCGTGCGGCGCCACAAGAGCGTGAAGGACTTCCGGGTGCTGGTCGAAGGCCACAGCGTCAAGGCCGTCCAGCGCCTCGGCAAGTACCTCGTACTCGCGTTGGACAATGAGTCGCACCTGGTTATCCACCTCGGTATGAGTGGCCAATTGCTGCGCGCCAAGAGCGCGAAGGAGCCCAAACCCAAGCACACCCACGTGGTGCTCACCTTCACCCAGGGAGGCGAACTGCGCTACGTCGATCCGCGGACCTTCGGCGAGCTGTTCGTGTCGCTGCCCCCGGCCGAGGGCCAAGAGGTCGAGATCTCCAAGTTCGCCCGTCTCTCGATCGGCGGCGACGGACTGGCCCTGCGTCGGCGCGTTCCCGAGCTCGCGCACCTCGGGATCGATCCCTTCGAGGACCAGATTGGTTGGGACCGCTTCGCCGCGATCCTGCGCAGCCGCTCGACGATGCTCAAGGTCGTGCTGACCGACCAGGACATCATCTGCGGTATCGGCAACATCTACTCCGACGAGATCCTCTTCAATGCGGGCCTGCGCTACGACCGGCCCGCCGAGTCGTTGTCGACCATCGAGATCCGCCGCCTGCACCGGTCCATCGCCGAGATCCTGAGCGAGGCCATCAAGCACGGCGGCTCGACCCTCGATGACGAGCAGTTCGTCGACCCCGACGGCAAGCCCGGCTCCTACCAGCAGTTCCACCAGGTCTATGACCGTGAGGGGTTGCCGTGCTTCCAGTGCCGGCGCCCGATTGTGCGGGTGATGGTGCGACAACGCTCCACGTTCTTTTGCGAGAAGTGCCAGAGCTAGCACGGCGTCCGACCCGAAGATTGCTAGCGTCTACCCGTGTTTCTTAAGCGATTGACCATGAAGGGCTTCAAGTCCTTCGCCGACAACACCGTGCTCGAATTCGAGCCGGGCGTGACCGCCGTAGTCGGTCCCAACGGTTCGGGAAAGTCCAACGTGGTCGACGCCGTGACCTGGGTGCTCGGGGCCCAGAGCACGAGAGCGCTGCGCAGTTCGAAGATGGATGACGTCATCTTCATGGGCACCGCAAATCGACCGGCCCTCGGGCGCGCCGAGGTCGCCCTCACCCTCGACAACTCTTCGGGACGCCTGCCCGTGGACGGCGCCGAGGTCACGATCTCGCGCACCCTCTTTCGAAACGGCGACTCCGAATACGCGATCAACGGCACCACCTGCCGACTCCTTGACGTCCAAGACCTGTTGAGCGACTCGGGCGTGGGACGTCAGCAGCACATGATCATCGGCCAGGGCCAGCTTGACTCGATCCTCAACTCGAGTTCCGAGAGTCGCCGCGCGGTGATCGAGGAGGCGGCTGGCGTCTTGAAGCACCGTCGGCGCAAGGAGCGATCCGAACGCCGTCTCGCCCAGACCCAGGAGAATCTCGAACGTCTGGGTGACCTGGTGCGCGAAGTTCGTCGCCAGATGCGCCCGCTCGAACGCCAGGCGGCCTCGGCCCGCAGCTACGCCGACGTCGAGTCCGAACTGCGCGCCGCGCGACACGCGCTCTTCAGTGAGCGGCTCGTCGCCTTCGACGCTCGGCGCCTCGAGCTGGACGGCGAACTCGTCGGCACCAGTGAGGGCGAGCGCGAACTTCGCCAGGAACTGGTCACCCTCGACGCCCAGGCCAGCGCGGCCGCGGCCGAGATGGCGAGCCGACGCGAAGAGGTCCTGGCGTCGACCCTGGGTACGCTCCAGGGCCTGGCCGAGCGTGCGCGCGGCACCACGTCGATCATCGCCGAGCGCGAGCGCTCGCTGCGCGTCGCGCTGGTCGCATCAGCCGACGAGAACGTGATCGCCACTCTGGAGGCCGACGGCGCCAGGTTGCAGGCGGACCTGGGCGACCTCGACGAGGATGAGGCGCGCTTAGGAGCCGTGCGTGAGGAGTTGCGCTTCACTAGCGCGACCCTCGCCGAGCACGAGACCGAGTACCAGCGGACCTGGGGCTCGCTCACCCACGAGGGCGACGAGGCTGCCCTGGCCGCGACCTTGGAGCGACGCGAACTGCTGGAGCGGTCACGTCGGTCGCTCCAAGAGAGCGAACGGCGCGGCGCGGCGCGTCTTCACGAGGCGCGTGCGCGTGTGGAACAGGCGCGCACGGCGCACGAGCGGCTTCGCCTCGAGGCCGGGGGCGTCGACCAGGTACTCACCCTCGCCCGTGACGAGCAGGCGAGCGCTCAGCGCGACGCCGAACGTGCCGAGGCCGAACGGGCCGAGGCCGACGAGGCCCTGCGCGATGCGTCCGACGTGGCCGCACGTACCCAGGCGCGGGCCGAGGCGCTGGCGCGGGCGCTCGAGGAGTTTTCGGGGGCTGGAGGTCGAGCGATTATCGCAGACCTGGAGGGCGTACTCGGAGCGTTTCTCGACCTCATTGAGGTGGATGGGGGCTGGGAGCGCGCGGTCGAGTCGGCCGCCGGCGCGTCGCTGGGCGCGGTCGTCGTAGACGGTCGTAAGTCCGCGCGCGCGGCGCTCGAAGCGCTGCGGCGTGAGGGTGGCGCGGGACTCGTATTGCCCGTGGGGGAGGGTCCGGTGTCGCCGGCGAGTGCACCGGCGGGCTGCACGTCACTTCGTTCGTTGGTCCAGGCACGAGCCGGGGCCCCCGAGCACGTTGCCCGCGTGTTGGACGCGCTCTTCTCGCGGGCCTTTGTCGCGAAGGACTGGGAGTCGGGCATCGAGACGGCGGCGACCAATCCCGACCTGGTGATCGTGACCCGCGAAGGTGACCGCTTCGCGACCTCGGGATGGCGCGTGGCGTCGGGACGCGCGGTCGTGACGCGCTCCACGGTCGAAGACGCCCAGCGCGCAGCGCGCGAGGCCGCCCACGCGCTGGAGCCATTGCGTCAGCGTCGCGTCCACTGCGATGAGGCGGCAGTCAATGCCCGACGTCGCCTGAACCGCTGTTCGACTGAGTTAGCCCAGGCCGAAGCCGCCTGGAGCGCGCACCGTGCGGACCGGGAGCGTCTGGAGCACAACCTCGGCGAGCTCGACGCCGCGGTGCAGGCGCTCGTGCATGAGGCCGGTGAGCTGTCGGTGCAGGGCGTCGCCCTGGACGAAGAGGTGGCTGAACTGGGCGGGCACATCGCGCAACTCGAACAGCGGGTCGTCGAGGCCGGCGGACAACGTCGCGCGATGGATGAGGCGCTCGGGGCTATCGACGCCCTGCGCGCGAAGGTGATCACCTTGAGCGCCGAGCTCGCCCGGCGCGAAGCGCAGTTCGGTGAGCGCCGCCGACTTATCGAGGCGCGCCGAGCGGAGATCGAACTGCGGCTCGAGGGTCACTCGGGCGAACGCGCCGAGGCCGCGCGCCGACGTGAGTCGCTGGAGTTCGATCTGGGCGTCCTTGAACGCTTGGCCGCCATGGTGAGCCTGGCGAGTGACGATATCCAACTGTCCCAGGAGACACTCGATTCGACCTACCGTGAGCAGCTCGAAGCGTCGCGCGCGGGTGCCGAGCGTCTCGAGCGGGCCCGCCGGGCGCGCCACGACGCCGAGGTGCGTCTCGCGGCACTGGGCGACGTCAAGCGCGCCGCCGAGATCGAGCACGCCGAGTTGATGGTCAAGATCGCCAACCTGCACGAGGTGGTCCAGCGCGACCTGGGCCTCGAGGCGCGCCGTATGGGCCCCGCCCCCGAGGTCGCCCTGGCTGAGGGCGTCTCGCTCGAGCAGCGGGTGGGTGAACTCGAGGCCCGCATCACCTCGCTCGGTCCGATCAACCCATTGGCCCTGGAGGAGTTGAGCGCGCTCGAGGAGCGCTACAAGGAGCTCGACGCCCAGGTGAGCGACGTGCGGACCGCTCGGCGCGAACTGCAAGAGGTGATCCGGGCGCTGGACGATGAGATCATGACGTCGTTCTCGAGCGCCGTGGCGGACGTGAACGAGCATTTCTCGAGTCTGATCGGCATGCTCTTTCCGGGCGGCCAGGGTCGCTTGTTGCTGACCGAACCCGACGATCCGCTCAACACCGGGGTCGAGATCGAGGTGCGCCCGATGGGGCGCAACGTCCGGCGGATCTCCCTGCTGTCGGGTGGTGAGCGATCGATGGCCGCCCTGGCGTTCCTGTTCGCCGTCTTCCGTTCACGCCCCTCACCGTTCTACATGATGGACGAGGTGGAGGCGGCACTCGACGACGTGAACCTGCAGCGGTTCCTTAGCTTGGTCGACGAGTTCAGAAATGAGGCCCAGTTGTTGATCGTCACGCACCAAAAGCGCACCATGGAGTCCGCTGACGCGCTCTACGGCGTCACGATGGTTCCCGGCGCCTCCTCCAAGGTCGTCAGCCAGCGCGTGCGCCGCGAGGAGGAGGTCGGCTCGTGACGGCATTCGTGATCGTGGCGGCGGCGGTGATCGTAGTGGTGCTCGCGGTGCTCGTGGTGCGTCGCGTCCGACGTCGACCCGTGGCGGTGCTGGCCCCGGCTCCAATGCCTGAGGTGCTGGTGAGCGAAGTGGCGCCGCGCCCGTCGATCGACGTCGACGCGGGTTCGCTCAAGCAGCGCCTCGGCTCGACTCGAGGCGTCTTCGAACGAGTGCGCGCCCTGGCCGGTGAGGGAGCACCCAGCGCCGAGCAACTCGAAGTGGTCGAGGAGGTGCTGTTGCGCAGCGACGTGGGCGTGGTGACGACCCAGGCGATCTTGGACGATCTGAAGACCAATGCTGCGCCCGGAGGTGTGGCCGCCGAGGTCCGCCGATTCCTGCTCGACTCGCTCGATCGCGACCGCTCGGTGCACGACAGCGCGGCGCCCGGACGGGTGCCGGTGTGGCTCTTCGTGGGTGTCAACGGCGTGGGCAAGACCACCACCATTGGCAAGCTCGCCCAGCGCGCGGCCGATCAGGGTCGTTCGGTCGTGCTGGCTGCGGGCGACACCTTTCGCGCCGCCGCGGCCGACCAGTTGGCGCTGTGGGCCGAGCGCACGGGCGCCGACATCGTGCGCTCGGGTGAGGGCGCCGATCCGGGCTCGGTGGTTCACGACGCCCTGGGTCGAGCGGCGGCCCGCGGGGCGGACCTGGTCCTCGCCGATACCGCCGGACGCCGAGCCAACAGCACCAACCTGCTCGACGAACTGGCCAAGGTGCGCCGGGTCGCCGACCGCGAGCCCGGTCAGGTGGTCGAGACCTTCTTGGTGCTCGACGCCACCACGGGCCAGAACGCGTTGAGTCAGGCCCGCGAGTTCTTGGCCGCGGCCGCGGTCAGCGGCATTGTGCTCACCAAGCTCGACGGCACCGCTCGGGGGGGCATCGTGGTCGCGATCGAACGCGAACTTGCCATTCCCGTCAAGTTCGTGGGCGTGGGCGAACGAGTGGAGGATCTCTTAGTCTTCGATCCGGTCGACTTCGTCGATTCGCTCCTCGAGGCGTGACGGTAGCCTTCAAGAACGATGTTTGACGCCCTTACCGAACGACTGGAACGACTCGGCGCGTCGCTTCGCTCGCGCGGGCGTCTGAGTGACGCGGATCTCGATGACGCCCTCGGTGAGGTGCGCGCGGCCCTGCTCGAGGCCGACGTGGAATTGGGCGTCGTGCGCGCGTTCCTCGACGCCGTGCGCTCGCGCCTTGAGGGTCAGGAGCTTCGCCAGAGCTTGACGCCCGGCCAACAGGTCATCAAGGCCGTGCACGATCAACTCGTCGAGGTGCTCGGCGCGCAGCCGCTGAAGGTCACCTACGCCTCGCGCCCGCCGACGGTGGTGCTACTCGCGGGACTCCAGGGTGCCGGCAAGACCACGACCGCGGCCAAGCTCGCGCGCTGGTTCAAACAGCAGGGGCGCCAGCCGATGCTCGTGGGCGCTGACCTGCAGCGCCCCGCGGCGGTCGAGCAGTTGCGCGTGCTCGCGGCTCAGATTGGGGTCGATCTCTACAGCGAGCCCTCCGACCCGGTCGGGGTCGCCACCCGTGGTGTGGCCGAGGCGGCGCGGCTTGGTCGCGACGTCGTGATCATCGACACCGCCGGGCGCCTCGCCATCGACGAGGCGCTGATGCGAGAAGTGCGCGCCATCGCCGATGCGACCTCGCCGCACTACACCTTCCTCGTGATCGACGCGGTCACCGGCCAGGACGCGGTGCACACGGCGCGCTCCTTCCACGAGACCCTGGCGTTGTCGGGCGTGATTGTCACCAAGCTGGACTACGACGCGCGCGGCGGCGCGGTGCTCTCGGCGCGCGGGGTGGTGGGTCGTCCGGTGGTCTTTGCCTCCACCGGTGAGAAACTCGAGGATTTTGATCTCTTCCACCCCGATCGAATGGCCTCGCGCATCCTCGGCATGGGCGACGTGCTCTCGTTGATCGAACAGGCCGAACGAACCATGGACGCCAGCGTGGTCGCCGAGTCCGCGGGCCGGATGATGAGTGGCACGTTCACCCTGGACGACTTCATGGCTCAGTTGAACCAGGTGCGCAAGATGGGTTCGCTGGGCGGGCTCATGAAGCTGATGCCCGGGGTGACCAAGGAGATGCGCAACGCGGCGGCCAACGTGGACGACGGCGAACTCAACAAGGTTGAGGCGATCATTCGATCGATGACTCCGCGCGAGCGTCGCGAGCCGTCGCTCATCGACGGGTCGCGACGCACTCGAATCGCAAACGGCTCGGGGACGAGCGTCGCCGCGGTGAACCAACTACTCAAGCAGTTCGCGGAGATGCGCAAGATGATGCGTCAGATGGGCTCGGGTGCGGGACCCGCCATGGGCGGCGGCGTGGGTCGCATGGCCGCGCTGGCGGCGCGCGCCGGCCGCGGCGACGAGCAGCTACCCGCCGGCTTCGAGGCCCTCGGGGTGGGTATGAGGTCCGGCGCACCACCGGTGCGCCCGGGCGGGAAAAACAAGAAGAAGAAGGGCGGGCGAGTCACCCCTCCCAAACAACGCTAAACTTTGACGCTCGGGTATATCGCCCCGTTCCGGTCGGACCGGGGCGAAAGGTTTGAAGGGAATTCGTCGTGGCAGTGAAACTTCGTTTGGTGCGCATGGGTAAGAAGAAGCAGCCGACCTATCGCGTCGTGGCCGCGGAGAGTCGTCGTGCCCGTTCGGGGGCGTTTCTCGAGATCCTCGGCACCTACCAGCCCCGCGGTCTCTCGCTCGCCGAGCCCGAGACCATCTTCTCAATCGATAACGACAAGGTCGTCCACTGGCTCCAGCACGGTGCCCAGCCCACCGAGCGGGTCGCCAAGTTGCTGAAGGCCAGCGGGGCGCTGGACGCGTTCGAGGCTTCGAAGGTGGCCAAGTGAGCGACTTCAACGACGACTACGAAGCCGGCGACATCAACACCCTCGACGCGGGTGATGGCGTCGACGACAACCTCGAGCGCGCCGCCACCGCGAGCGCGGTCCTGGCCTACATCGCCCGCTCGCTCGCCGACGAACCCGACGCCGTGGACGTCGAGGTCAGCGAACGTCAGGGCAAGGTGGTCTTGTCGCTCAGTGTCGGCGCCGACGACATGGGTCGCATCATCGGACGCCGCGGCCGCACGGCCCAGGCGATCCGCGCCCTGGTGGGTGCGGCCGGTGCACGCGACGGCGTGACCACCTCCGTCGACATCATCGACTAGCCGTGAGCGCCGACGAGCGCCCTACGCTCGAGGTCGGGCGCATCATCAAGGCACATGGTCTGCGTGGCCAGGTGCTCGTTGACCTGTGGACCGATCGCGTCGAGCGTTTGGATGCGGGCAACGAACTGCTGAGCGAGCGCGGCGTTCTCGTCGTGAAGGCCGCCGCCGCCCACCAGGACCGCTACATCGTCACGTTCGACCGTATTGCCACTCGTGAGGACGCCGAGCACTGGCGCGGTGTCGTGCTCTCAGCCCCGCGACTCGAGCACGATGATGATGACGTTATCTGGATCGATCAGCTTTTCGACGCCGTGGTGGTCGACGCCCAGGGGGTGACGCGTGGCGTGGTTGTCGACGTCGAGTCCAACCCGGCGAGCGATATCCTCGTGCTCGATACGGGTTTCCTGGTGCCCCTCACCTTCGTCACGAGGGTGCTCGCCAACGAGCGCATCGACGTCGAGGTCCCCGAGGGCCTGTTCGAGTGAGCCTGCGCATCGACGTCCTGACGCTGTTTCCCGCGGCGGTGACCGGTTACTGCTCGACGTCGATCCTGGGGCGCGCCAGTGAGCGTGGCGTGTGGGAGCTGGTCGTGCACGACATTCGTGACGCCACCGATGATCCGCATCGCAGCGTGGACGACACGCCCTTTGGCGGCGGCGCCGGCATGGTCCTGCGCGCCGAGCCGATCGTGCGCACCGTCGAGTCCGTGCCCGCCCTGGCCCGTCCGTTGATCGCCCTCACGCCTTCGGGGCGTCCCTTCACCCAGGCCGTGGCGCACGAGTTGGCGGCGCTCGGGGGGTTCTCGCTGCTGTGTGGACGCTACGAGGGTATCGACCAGCGGGCGCTGGACCTGGTCGGCGCCGAGGAGGTCTCGTTGGGCGACTTCGTGCTGGCGGGGGGCGAGCTGGCGGCGTTGTGCGTGATCGAGGCGGTGGTCCGACTGGTGCCCGGTGCGCTGGGCAACGACGATTCCAGCGTCGAGGAGTCGTTCGCCAACGGGCTGCTCGAGTACCCCCAGTACACCAAGCCGGCCACGTTTCGCGACCTGGAGGTGCCCGAGGTTCTGCGCTCGGGCGACCACGCGAAGGTGGCTCGCTGGCGCCTCGCCCAGTCCCTGGCGCGCACGCTCGAACGCCGACCGGACCTGATCGAACGCCGCGGGGGGCTCAGTGACCGAGAGCGGGCCGTGCTGGAGGAATTCCCGGTGGTGGATGACCCGGCCCACAACGGCTAAACTTCAAAAGCCCCAGTGATCCGGAAAGGACCGCTCATGAATCCGACTGACCTCATCGACCGCGACTCGCTTCGCGACGACATCCCCGCCTTTCGTCCCGGCGACACCGTAAAGGTGCACGTGCGCGTTGTTGAAGGCACGCGCCAGCGTGTCCAGATCTTCCAGGGCGTAGTTATCCGCCGTCAGGGTTCGGGCTTGCAGGAGACCTTCACCGTTCGAAAGATCAGTTTTGGCGTTGGTGTGGAGCGTACCTTCCCGGTGCACGCGCCGACCATTGCCAAGATCGAAGTGGATTCGTACGGTGACGTGCGTCGCGCCAAGCTCTACTACCTCCGTGATCTGCGCGGGAAGGCCGCCAAGATCAAGGAGTTGCGCGTCACCGAGCGCGCGTAGCAGCCCCCATGGGCGAAGAAGAGCTCGACGACTACGAGTCGACCCTCGAATTGGCCTTGGTGCAGGAGTACAAGGCGGTCGTGGGGATGTTCGAGTACGCCGTGGAGACCGACCGACGCTTCTATCTCGCCAATGACGTGGACGTCCAGGTGCGCTCAACCAGCGCGCCGACGATGCTCGAGGTGACCTTGCACGATGCGTGGGTGTGGGACATGTACCGCGCGGCCCGATTCGTCCCCTCGGTGCGCATCCTCACCTTTCGCGACGTCAACATCGAGCGTCTGCCCAAAGAGGACCTGCAGCCCTAGCCCATGGAGTTGGCGCGCCTGCACTCGAGCCTGGGCCGCCTAGACGCGATCGACCGCTACGTGGGCGAGTCGCGGGTCCCAGTGGTGCTCTCGTGTGCCGATGCGGACACCGTCATGGTCGCAGCGGCCCTGCGCGCTCAGCATCCGCCGGCGGGCGTGTGGCTCGAGGTGTCCGAGGACTACCTGGCCCAACTGGCCGCGCGCGACGTTTCCACGCTCGCCTGGCTGGTGAATCTGGACCACGTGGTCGTCGCCGGCGAGCACGCGCGAGCCCAGGCCGAGGTGGTGCGAGCGCTGTTGGGTGACCATGAGGTGAACTTCGCCAACGAGGTCGCCGCGCTGCGCGGTGCCTACAACCGTCCCGCACCCCCGCACGCGATCACGGTGTGGAGCTTCGACGGTGAGGAACTCGCCACTCCCGGCGCCGCGCTGCACCTCGCGTCGCGGCGCGAGGTCAGCTCCGGCGTGGTGTCTGACTTCGCCTAGTCACCTTCGGGTTGGCTCGCGATGTGCTCGGGTCGAATCCGCACGGTGACGCGCACCTCGCCCTCGCGGCGCATCGGGTAGGAGTCGACACCGAGGTACTTCTTGGCGAGACGGTCGATGACCTCGTCGGCCCCGTCGGTGGTGAACGCGCTCACCGTGCCGCGCACAATGATCGTCTGGTAGTCGTTGTCGGGGTCGGTCAGCGACACCGCCACGCGCCCGTCGGAGGCGAGATTGCGCGCCTTGGCCCGTCCGAGCGCCGTGTTGATCACGATCTCGTCATTGTCCAGTTCGCACCACACCGGTGAGACGTGGGGTTCGCCGTCGGGTCCCAGAGTGGCGACGTGGGCGAGCACCTTCTTGGCGAAGATGGTGCGTGCCGCCGGCGTGAAAGTCTCGGTCATGGCGTGGTCCTCTCGGTGGGGGTTTCAAACGGAACTAGTTTTACTGTAATGAACATCGGTGCACACGTTCGCGGCGGCGGCACACTGGTCCCCTCGCTGCAGGCGGGTGCCGAAATCGGGGCGACCTCGGTGCAGGTGTTCGTCCAGAGCCCGCGAACCTGGAAGCCGTCCCAGTACTCTCCCGAGGTGCTGGCTGGCTTCCGTGAGGCGCTGGCTGTGCATCCGAGCATCATCCAGGTATTCGCGCACGCGACTTATCTCATCAATCTGGCCACCGCCGACCGCGAGATCTACGAGAAGTCGGTCGAGTGTCTCACGAACAACCTCTCGGTCGCCCGAGCCATGGGCGCCGCGGGCGTCGTGGTGCACGTGGGTAGCCACAAGGGCGCAGGCTTCGAGGACGCGGTGGTGCGCGTCGCCGAGGCCTTCGAGCGCGTCTTCGAGGATGCGGCACCCCCGCTCGCTGGCCGCGAGTGCCCGATCCTCATCGAGAACGCGGCCGGCGCGGGCGGGACCGTGGGACGCAACCTCCGAGAGATTGGAGCTCTCATTGACGCCTGCGGGCGTGACGAGCGGTTGGGGCTGTGCCTCGACACCCAGCACCTGTGGGCCAGCGGAGTGGACTACTCGAGTGTCGGGGCCACCAAGGCGCTGGTGCGTGAGATCGACGAGCACATCGGTATCGAGCGACTGGGGTGCCTGCACCTCAATGACTCGAAGGTCGAACTGGGGGCCAACAAGGATCGCCACGCCAACATCGACGAGGGAACCATCGGCGCGAGGGGACTGGCGCCGCTGGTGGGTCATCCCAAGATCCGCGATCTGGCGTTGGTGCTCGAGGTGCCCGGCGACGGTGATGGACCGCGCGCTCGCGACATCGTCGACGCCCGCCAGGTCCTCAAGATGGGCGCAGAACTCTACGACGCACAGCTCGGGTCGAACGGGTCAGAGCACAAGTTGAGCACGAGGTAACAAGGAGACACCATGGGTAACGTACGCATCGAATCGGACACGATGGGCACCATCGACGTGCCGGCCGAGCACTACTGGGGCGCGCAGACCCAGCGCAGCCTGCATCACTTCGCGATTAGCACCGAGACCATGCCCGCCGCGCTCATACGGGCGTTTGGCATCTTGAAGCTGGCGTCGGCCCAGGTCAACCAGGCGTTGGGCAAGTTGGACGACGAGCGGGCCGATCTCATCGAGCGCGCGGCGCGCGAGGTCATCGACGGTTCGCTCGCCGACGAGTTCCCGCTGCGGATCTGGCAGACCGGTTCGGGCACCCAGACCAACATGAACGTCAACGAGGTCATCTCGAACCGGGCGATCGAGCTGGCGGGGGGCGAGCGCGGCTCCAAGGACCCGGTGCACCCCAACGACCACGTGAACATGTCCCAGTCGTCCAACGACACCTTTCCCACCGCGATGCACATCGCCGCGGTGATGGAGATCAGCGACCGGTTGATTCCCGCGGTCCAACGACTGCGCGGCGCGCTCGACGAGAAGGCGTCGGCCTTCGCTGCGATCACCAAGATCGGACGCACGCACCTCATGGACGCGGTGCCGCTGACCCTGGGCCAGGAGTTCTCGGGCTACGTCGCCCAGCTCGACGCCGACCTCGACCGGCTGCGCCTGGTGCTGGGCGGGCTCTACGAGCTGGCCGCCGGCGGCACGGCGGTGGGAACCGGACTCAACACGCACCCCGAGTTCGGCGAGCGCGTCGCCGGTGCGATCGCCCAGCTCACGGGCAAGCCCTTTGTCACCGCCCCCAACAAGTTCGCCGCCCTGGCGGCCCACGACGCGTTGGTCTTCGCCCACGGCGCCCTCAAGACCCTGGCGACCAGCCTGTTCAAGGTCGCCGACGACCTGCGCTGGCTCGGATCGGGTCCGCGATCGGGACTGGGCGAGCTGCAGCTGCCCGAGAACGAGCCCGGCAGCTCGATCATGCCCGGCAAGGTGAACCCGACCCAGTCCGAGGCGATGATCATGGTGGCGATCCAGGTGTACGGCAACGACGCGGCGGTGGCCATGGCCGGCTCGAGGGGCAACCTGGAACTGAACGTCTGCAAGCCGGTCATCATTCACAACTTCTGCAACTCGATCGACCTGTTGACCGACTCGTGCGACCGTTTCCGCGAGTTCTGCGTCGAGGGACTCCAGCCCGACTACGACCAGATCGCCCATCACCTCAACAACTCCTTGATGCTCGTGACGGCGCTCAACCCGATCATCGGCTACGACAAGGCGGCCAAGGTGGCCAAGAAGGCGCACGCGGAGCGCACCACCCTACGCGAGGCCGCGCTGGCGCTGGGCTTTCTGAGCGCCGAGGAGTTCGACGCCGCGGTGGTGCCCGAGGACATGACCCATCCGTGAGCCGGCCGAGCCGCCTGGAGAGCGACGAGGTGGACCAGTGGCTCGCGGCGCACCCGTCCTGGCAACTCGCTGACGCGCACCTGGTGCGCGAGTTCGCCACCCGGCACTACGGCGACGCGGTCGAGATCGTGCGCTCCCAGGTGGAGATCGCCGAACGCCTGGACCACCATCCGCTGCTCTGCGTGGGCTACCGGAGTCTGCGGGTGGAGTTGTGGACGCATGATCGCAACGCGCTCACCGCGCTGGATCTCGCCTACGCCGAGGCGTTCGACGAGCTGGTGGCGAGCCACTTCGCCGACGTGGTCGTCAGCTAGTCAACCGGAAGGTTCCACAGCGCCATCCAGCGCCCCAGGTCCTTTTCCATCGGCAGGTCGCCCTCGAGGAACGAGCGCACGCGCAGTTCGAGCTCGTTGTCACGCTGGCTGGCGCCGGTGGGGGCGAAGGGGTAGAAGGTGCCCTGCTTCAAGAGGTAGACGAGTCGCACCGAGCCCTCGCCGGGGGGCGTGTGGGGCACAAAGCCGAAGACCGCGCACAAGAGCCGCGGTCCCAGCCCGTGTTCGACCAGGGTCGTGTTCGCCCCGTGGATCCGCGTGACCAGGCTCGCGATGTCGGCGTCGTGGATGACCAGCCACTTGAAGCCGAGGTCGTCAGTGCTGAAGGTGATCGCGACGTTGTCCTCGTCGAAGTTCAACAGCGAGCGCAGGTCCTCGTCGCTAGACAGCGAGGTCTCGCCGCTGCCGGCCTTGAAGCACAGTCCCGCCTGGCCCGAGGTGACCAGGTCCAGTTCTGACTGCAGGGTGAGCGCCGCGGTGGGCAGTGCGAAGAGGTTGTCCAGCTTCGGCGCCACCTGCTTGGTGCGCCCGAAGAGCGTGTCGCGCAGGCCCACTAGCCGTTGAGCTGGCGCTCGAGCTTGTTCAACTGGTCCAGGCGCCGCTCGAGGGAGGGGTGCGTGGAGAACAGTGACGCGGCCGTGCCGCTGGCGAGCGCGGGAGCGAAGAAGAAGGCGTTCATCCCCTCGGCCTGGCGCAGGTCGGTGCGCGGGATACGTCCGATGTCGCCGGTGATGTGCACCAGGGCGCTCGCGAGAACACTCGGCTTGCCGATCAGGATCGCACCTGAGCGATCCGCCGCCAGTTCACGGTAGCGCGAGAGCGCCATCGTCAACAGGTAGGCAATCACGTAGATGACCAGTGAGATCAGCCACGTGGCCATCTCGAGCAGGACGATGTTCTGGCCGTCGCGGTTGTTGCGACCGCCGCCCGAGAGCATGGCGCTCCACATCGCGATGCGACTCACCAGCCCGGCCAGCATGCCCACGCCCGAGGCGATGGTCATGACCGCCACGTCGCGGTGCGCGACGTGGCTCAACTCGTGGGCCAGCACGGCCTCGAGCTCCTCGTCGCTCAGTCGGTTCATCACGCCGCGCGTGGCACAGATCACCGCGTGCTTGGGGCTGCGGCCGGTGGCGAATGCGTTGGGGATGTCGATCTCGGCCACGCCCACGCGGGGCTTTTCCATGTTGGCGAGCAGGCACAGGCGGTCCACGATCTGGTGCAGGCGGGGTTCTTGTTCGGGGGTGACCTCGTGGGCGCGCATCGAGAACATGGCGATCTTGTCCGAGAAGTAGTACTGGGAGAACATCATCGCCATGGCGATCACGATCACCAGGCCCATTGAGAGGCCGACGCGGATCAAAACGGTGACGATGATCGCGTAGAGCAGCACGAGCGCGAAGCCCGTGATGAACATCCTCACGTTCAGTCCGTGGTCGCTTTCGATCTTGGTGGTGGCCACGAATTACGCCCCGTCGCCCGAGGAAAGTTGTCCCGCTCCGCCCGTGCCCAGTTCGGCCTTGAGGGCCTCGAGTTGGGCGTCGACGTTGGTGGAGGTGCCGGCCTTGTCGAGCTGAGCCTGGATGTCGTCGCGCGGGCTGGTGAGATCGGTGAGCGCCCCTGAGGCGAGCAACTCGTCCAGCGCCCCGCTACGCGCCTGCATCTCGGCGACCTTGTCCTGGGCGCGCTGCATGGCGGCTCCCGCGTCGCCCATCGACGTGGAGATGCCGCTGACGGCTTCGGAGACGTGCGCGGAGGCCTCGGCTGCGGTGTAGGTGGCCTTGATGGTCTCCTTCTTGGTGCGAAACGCCTCGACCTCGCCCTGGAGGCGCTGGGAGGTCTCGGTCAACTTCTGTTCCTGCTCGACCACCGTGGCGTGCTGAGTTTCGAGGTCCTTCAACTGGACCGCAATGCCCTCGCGACGCGTGAGCGCCTCGCGCGCCAGCGGCTCGTTGCCCTGGGCGAGCGCCTCTTTGGCCTGGGCGGCGAGCTTGTCGCCCTGGGACTTCAGCTGCTCGGCCTGGATCTCGACGCGCTTGCGCGCGGTCGCGACGTCGGCCACCGCGCGCCGGACCTTGGTGAGGTTGTCCAGCTGCTGTTCGTAGGAAAGATCGAGCGTCTGGCGCGGGTCCTCCAACTTATCGAGGGCCGCGTTCGACTTGGCCTTGAAAATGGTCGTAAACCGCTTCGCTAAACCCATGCAGGGCCTCCTTTGCTACTCGTCCAGCCTAGGGGCCGCGCGCCACGCGAACGGCCGATTTCGCCCAGATCAGTCCCTTGGGAGTGTACGGTCTTGGCGCCGCGCCTGCTCGGCCAGGTCCTGGCGGTAGTCGTCGAGCTCGCGCGACAGCTTCTCGTCCTCCAGTGAGAGGATCCGCGCCGCGAGCAGGGCCGCGTTGGCCGCACCGTTGATCGCGACCGCGGCCACGGGCACCCCGCGTGGCATCTGGACGATCGAGAGCAGCGAGTCCATGCCATCGAGGCGCGCCAGCGAGATGGGCACGCCGATGACGGGCACCGTGGTCACCGACGCCAGCATCCCGGGCAGGTGCGCGGCACCGCCGGCGCCCGCGATGAGCACGCGCAGTCCCCGCGGGCGGGCGTTCAGCCCGTAGTCCAGCATGGCCTCGGGCGTGCGGTGCGCCGACATGACGCGCACTTCGTAGGGGAGGGTGAAGTGGTCGAGCACCGTGATGGCGTCGGCCATGACCTCGTAGTCCGACGAACTCCCCATGACAACACCGATGAGTGGCTGCATTACGCCTCCTTGGTTGAGGTGCCGTAGGCGCGGGCACTCCTCCATGCTTTCACGTGCACCGCGTGCGCGTCGGCGCCTACGACGGTGACGTGGCCCAGCTTGCGGCCCGGACGCCAGGCCTTTCGATAGTCGTGGACGTGTGCCCCTTCGATGGCGCGGGCCACTTCGGGCGATCCGGGCGCGTCGGCGCCCACGATGTTGACCATTGCGGCGCACGCGGCGCTGGGCGTCGTGGCGCCCAGCGGCTGGCCGCTCACGGCGCGCAGGTGGTTGGCGAACTGGCTGGTGCGGGCCCCCTCGATGCTCCAGTGTCCCGTGTTGTGCGGGCGAAGGGCGATCTCGTTGACGTACAGGCCGTCGTCGGTCACGAACAGCTCGATGGCCACGATGCCGATCGCCCCGGTGAGCGTGGCGATGCGCGCCGCCAGCCTCGCCGCGTCATCACCCCACCGCTCGGTGTTGAGAGCGGGGTAGTGCACCTCCACGCACATGCCCTCGGACTGGACCGTGGAGACCAACGGGTAGAGCTGGGTGGCTCCGTTCGACCCGCGTACCAGCAGCTGGGCCAGTTCGCCGCGCAGTTCGAGGCGCTCTTCGACCACGACCTCGTCGCCCGCCTCGGCGATGAGCGCCATCGCCTCGGCGCGGTTGCGGGGGAACAAGACCCCGCGCCCGTCGTAGCCGCCGCGCGCCAACTTGATGACCGGTGGCCCCGCCAGCGAGTCCAAGAAGCCGTCGAGTCGCGGATCGGTCGCGTCGCGCACGCAGACGAAGCGCGGCACCGCGAGGCCCGCCTCGAAGAAGCGCTGGCGCTGGTAGGCCTTGTCAACCGCGTAGCGCAGGGCTCGCGTGCCCGGGCGCAGCACGACGCCGCGCGTCTCGAGTTGTCCCAGCAGTTCCAGATCGACCAACTCGTGGTCGAAGGTGATGACGTCGACGCGTTCGGCCAGCGCCGCGAGCGCCGCGGGATCCCCCGGGCCCCCGATGATGGCCTCGTCACAGGCCGACACGGCCGGATCGTCGTGCGAGCTGGCGAGCACGCACAGCCACACTCCCTGGGCGCGAGCCTCTTCACCCATCATGAGCGCCAGCTGTCCACCGCCCACGACGCCGACACGGTGCGGAGCACTAGGTTGGGGCTCAGTCGACACGACCGTCACCATACTGGTCGAACGAGGGGGACGGGGAATGAGGATTGGCGTAGGACTGGACACCGACGGACCGCTGGAGCGAACCCTCGAGCGGGCGAGGATGCTGAGCGATCTGGGCTTTTCGAGCATGTGGTCCTCTCAGATCTTTGGACCCGACACACTCACCGTGTTGGCGATCGTGGGTCGCGAACTCGCTCACCTGGATCTGGGTACCGCGGTCGTACCCGTCCAGCCCCGACACCCCTCGATGCTCGCGGCCCAGGCGCGTACGGTCCAAGAAGCCATCGGTGGGCGCCTGACGCTGGGGATCGGACTCTCGCATCAGGTCATCGTGGAGGGGCTCTGGGGAATCTCATTCGACCGTCCGGCGTCGTACATGCGCGAGTACGTCGAGGCGCTGGCGCCCATGCTGGCCGGTGAGCCCGTGGCGACCGCGGGCGAGCAGGTGCGCGCGGTGGCGACCGGTCCGGTGGGACCCAAGGACGTCGACGCGCCCAGCCTGGTGGTGGCGGCCCTGGGACCCAAGATGCTGCGCCTCGCCGGCACAATGACCGACGGAACGATCCTGTGGATGACTGGGCGTCGCACGATCGCCACGCACGTCGTGCCCACGATCACCGCCGCCGCTGCGGCGGCGGGTCGTAGCGCGCCGCGCGTGGTGTGCTCGTTGCCGGTGACGGTGAGCGATGACGCCGAGGGTGCTCGCCGGCGGATCAACGAGGTCTTCGCCGTGTACGCGACCCTGCCGAGTTACGCTGCGATGCTGAAGAAGGAGGGCGCGACCCAGCCCGCCGACGTGAGCCTGGTGGGCTCGCGTGGCGAGGTCCTCGAGCAACTTGGACTGCTCGCCGAGGCGGGCGTGACCGAATTCTCGGGCGCGGTCACCGGTTCGCCCGACGAGCGCGAGGCGACGTTCTCGACACTGCTGGAGTTCGCGTCTCAGCACGCGTGAGTGTTACGAATCGGTGACGGGCGGCGCCTTGAACCGGCCGCGCTGAACGGAGCGCGTGGGCGGTTTTAGTAGAGTAGCCAGACGACAAGGAGTTCGTATGACGGCGCTCGCCAGCATTCTTTCAATAGCTTTGTTCCTTGCGTTCGTGAGTACGGGCGTGCAGAAGATTCGATTCAATCCCCTGGTCTCGGCGAGTGCGTCGCGACTTGGTTACACGAAGCGGGCCTACCAGCGCCTCGGCGCGCTCGAGGTGTTGGGCGGCATCGCGCTCATGATCGGACTCTCCTCCACCGGGTCGTCGTTGCCCGCGATTGTCAATGACATAGGTGCGGCGGGTCTGACGGTCATGATGGGCGCCGCACTCGTCGTGCAGATGCGACGCGGCGACGGCGTACGCCTCTACGCCTGGGTGCTTGGGCTGGGCGTGGCGTCCCTGCTCGAGTTGATCTTCCGTCTCGTCTCCTAATGGGACTGGAAGGTTTGGTTCCGATGAGGCAGGCTTTCCACCGAGCCGCTGACTGGTGAGCACTCATGGCTCCTGAGCCTTGAGCTCTATAGCTAGATCGTGCCCCGGCCAGTCGGTGAGGTTGACGGAGAAGGCTGGAGGGGTGTCGTGCCGGGAGCACTGATCCATTAGGTCGCCGCCGTTGCCTCGGGGCTCGAGTTCCATCGATCATAGGAGGTGACCAAGTGATATTCGTCGGAGTGGACTGGGCCGAGGCCCACCACGACATCTGCGTCCTCGACGAGGCGGGAGAGGTTCTCGCGCGCAAGAGGATCCCTGACACGCTTCTCGGTGTTCGAGCGTTGCACGAACTGCTGGGCGCGCACGCCGAAGAACCCGAAGAAGTTGTCGTCGGCATCGAGAAGGACCGGGGACTCATCGTTACGGCCTTGCTGGGCGCTAACTACGGCGTCTACGCGATCAACCCCATGTCCGCCGCCCGCTACCGCGAACGCCACGTCACCTCGGGGTCCAAGTCCGACCCCGGTGACGCCAAGGTGCTTGCGGACCTCGTGCGCACCGATCGGCACAATCACCGCGAGGCGGCCGGCGACTCTGCGAACGCCGAGGCCGTGAAGATCCTCGCGCGGGCCCACCAGAGCACTATCTGGGCGCGCCAGCGAGAGGCGAACGCGCTGCGCAACGCGTTGAAGGACTACTACCCGGGTGCTCTTGCGGCCTTCGGCACCGACCTCGACGACCGCGACGCGGTGGCGATTCTCGAGGTTGCCCCCACGCCGGCCCTCGGGCGCCTGTTATCCAAGGCGAAGATCGTCGCCGCCTTGAGGCGCGCCGGACGAGAGCGCAACCTCGAGCGACGAGCGAACGAGATCCAAAGCGCCCTTCGCGAAG
>Ga0307375_10000551_pt1 | contig 46236 bp, 72 predicted proteins | sample TR1MG_FD_202531 | JGI IMG/M metagenome (GOLD analysis project Ga0307375, IMG submission 202531) | Soil microbial communities from Risofladan, Vaasa, Finland - TR-1 | ecosystem: Environmental > Terrestrial > Soil > Coastal area > Acid sulfate soil | place: Finland: Risofladan, Vaasa | collected...
TTCTCATCCAATGCTAACTTGGCATTAGCTATTACATCTTTCTTACCTGCAATATCAGCAGCTTGCTGAGCCATAACTTGATCAGCTTTCATCTTACCTATACTCTGCCCACCTAATAACATCATCTTAATTTCTTCTGGGCCTAAACCTCTAAGATCTATATCTTGCCCAGCTAGAGCACCAGTCAAATCTTGCCCTACTCCAGTACTTACTGAAGCAGGGCTTTCCAGAAAGGGGATTGCTCAACGGCTCCTCCCTTAGCACTCATATTCTCTGCAGGAACATTAGTTCCATAACTACTTAGATTTGCAGCAGAGGGCTCTTGTACAGTTGTAGTAGTTCCATCAGCAGTCCTCTTAGTAGTAACTGCATCAGGCCCAGCCATGCCTCTAGGAGTAGGTGTAGGAATAGTAGTCCCACCCCCTAGAAGTTGTTTAAGAATATTCCCCCCAGCTTTCTGCACTTGCTGATTCCTTATCATCTCAGTTGTAGCACCTCCTATAGCCTCTCCAGCCCCAAGACCTTTAGAGAATCCTGAACCCATACCTGCTAACAACCTAAGAAAATTTGGATCAGTTAGAAGTTTTCCAGATGTAGAAGTTTCTGTAGCTGGTGGAACTTGGCCTGGTATATCAGTAGCAGCTGTATCACTAGATAGAAAATCAAAAATGCCCATATCATACCTCTAAATTAAGTAGTTAACCCACCGATAATAATCTGTCCGTTATTATTGCATATAGCATTTGCTACTGGTAGAGTAGTTGATAAGCTATAAGTTTTATCTGCCACACTTCTAGTTACTGCTACCATACCATTACTCATATATACATAGTCATTAAAGTCTACTAAACTCCAAGTATTGCCAGCAGTTACAGTTAACTTCTCTATCAGCACCCCTTCTACTATCTCATAAATCTTGGTCAACCCGCATACTATAATCATGCTAGTCAATACAAACACTTGAGGGTAGGGAAACCCATCTACAATAACATCAGTAACCATTCTAGTCAACTGATCTATAGTACATAAAACTCCATCTCTACCTACTGCCCCGTTACAAACCGTTAAGAAATTACTATCCCTTTGCAGTCTCTTACTAGGGCGTAACCCCTTAGATAATTGTTCACTCTCAATAGATAATGTAAAACCACCACCTCTATCAATTACTAAAGACATTAAAGTTCTCCATTAGTAGATTTAACTTCACCTTCTACAATTCCCATAGTACTGAAATCCCGATTAGGGCTTGGTTTAACACTATCCACATCAGCAGTTTTTAAAATGCTGATACGTTCTCTAATCTTAGGAACTGCCTTTTTAAGAAGATCTTCGTAATTATCAATAGGATTTTCCCCCTCTACCATTTCCATAACTGCCACCACAACATCTTTCTTATCTCTAAACTCAGGATGCGCTGCATAGAATTCACTATTAAGTTTACTCATAGCCATATGATTAGCTATAAGATTACCTACAGTTTCTGGAAGAAGCAACAAAGTTCTCTCAACTGTAGCATTTATAATATCTTCTCTCTCTTCTGCAGTAATCATAGTAATCTCCTAATAGTATTATTCAAAGAATAAAGTTGCTATTCCAATTACAAAACCTACAACAGCTCCAACTACTGTTCCTACAGGCCCCCATGATGATCCAATATAAGCACCAGTTACAGTATTTGAAAGTACTAAAAGCCCTTTAGAAACTCCAGACCTTCCTACTCTATCAGCAGTTTTTTGAAATGCTCTAGTTCCCTGAAGGGCTCCAATAGCCATTAATTCAAATCCTAATACTGTAAAAGGCCATAGAATGTCTCTTGCAGCATTAGTATAATTATCATCATCTGCAGCCAACTTTGATGTAAAGTATAACTTCATAGATAATGCATATACTTTAACATTTCCTGAATTCCAATTCAACGAGGTTATAAAATCAGTTTGGATATTAGGGAGAAGTCTAAACTTTACTTCCTTACTTACATCACTCAGCATCTTTAATCTATAATCCTCTATTACTGCTTTACCTACTACAAAGGATGATGAGTTGGTACAGTTTACATTACGCATACTTAAAGTAAATGCTGCAAGCTTTAATGTTATATCATCATCTATAACCTGCATCCTAGATTTAATATCTGAATCTATATCTGGATTATTAAATATCTCTGAAGCTACCTTATTCCATAACTCCTCAATATCCAATCCTGCCATGTACTTTCCGAAGGTATCATAGAGAGATGGAAAACTCCCCATAATATATCCAATTCCAAAGAATGCCTCATCTGTAGTGATGTTAGTAAACCCTAAATAAGGGGAATCATCTATGATAGTATTTCTAACTGCTGTAGTATTGTTAAGAAAACTATTATGAGCTTCCTCTACATATGGAGCATACCTAGTAGTCCTTACTACATCTCCCCCAGAACTTCCCCCACTTCCACCCCCGCCCATAATTAATCCTTATTAGTAAGTAAGAGCTGCAGCAACTCCTAATACAGCACCAGCTCCAGCTCCCCAAGCACTGCCTGCAGTACTTGCAGCTGTAGTTGAGGTAGCCGCAGTATTAAAATTACTACCTATAGCTGCTCCCATAGCAGCACCACTAAGAGCTCCCCCTAATACTTTAGAGGCAGTAGAGGCTCCAGCTACGTCTGTCTTCGTATTAATAGCGCCTTGAAGAGCTCCGAGAGCTGCCCTCTCAAAATCCAAAACTGTAAATGGCCATAACCTATCCTTAGCAACCATAGAATAATTAGCATCATCTACGTCAATCTTGGTAGAATAGTAGAACTTCATTATCTCAGAATATACACCTATAACATTCTTATTCCAGTCAAGATGAGCTCTCCATCTACCATCAGCCAGTGAGATCATCTGGTACTTTAAATTAGCACTGAATAAGGATAATGCTTTAGTTTTAGCATCTTCTATAATAGCTTTACCTATAACAAATGATGAACTCATTACAGAATTAATATCTCTAGCACCTGTCTGTAATCTAGGAACAGAGTTGATAATTATATCTTCATCCAACATAGCAGATTGTGCAGATATTAAATCTTTAACTACTGCAGATTCTACTGTACTTCCCAATATCTCATTCCACAAAGCTTCGATATCAAGCCCTGCCATGAACTTCCCGTACATATCATACAAGGAAGGGAAACTACTTATAATATATCCAGCCCCAAAAAATCCATCATCTACATCTATATTAACATACCCTACAAATGGAGAGTTATTTATAACAAGATTTCTTTTAGCCTGTATTGTAGATAGGAAATTACTATGGGCAGACTCTACATAAGGAGCATATCTTACAGTAGTAGTCTGATCACCCCCACTACTACTACTGCCACCTTTACATAAAGCTACCTCTCCTACATACTCTTCATAATTAGAAGATACTTCTATATAGGAATTAGTAACCCCATCCCATATAAACTTTATCTCAGAATATATACGCATAGTTAATCTCCTACTTTAAGACTATACTTCCTGAGAATTTCCTTAAATCCACAAAGTTCATACAACTCCCAGCATCTTGCAATATCTGATTCACAGGTAATGTATTTACAATTCTCTTTCTTTGCAAACTTTGTTATAAACTCGAAGTCCTCTTTCCACTCATCATTACCTGTAGGCCTCCACGAATATAAAACAGGTACAAATAATTGCTTATTACCATTAATCTTATCTACTTGAATCTCAGTAATCATAAGAGCTACAAGCATCCTTTTATCATTCAATCTAACCCAACACTGGGCCTTATCATTTAAGAGTTTATGAAGTGTATGATTGAATATAGATCTAAAATCCTCTGTCTTTACCTCATATACTTTAGAGATGGCAAACTTAATTAATTCCCAGAAGGGGGTAATTTGTGTAACTGGAAGTTTAACTATCATACTATACCCCTATAACTATTGTTTATTAAGAACATCCAAATATGCAAAGTTTAATACCTTGCCATATACCTTTATATAATCTATCTTAAAGTCCTCAAGTACTGGAGCTCTAAGTTTAAACTTAAACTCTATCCCAAAACACGGAAGATGAAAGATTCCATTAGGATTTACTAATACCCAGGGAGTGCTTTGGAAAGCAGCATCTTTAGAAAGTCTATAATCTATTGAACCTTCTAATAAACCACTAAGATTAGTCCCCACTTCTACATATTTAATACTCTTATTCTTCCTACTACTAAGATCAAATATATCTGTACTTATCTCAAAGGTAGGAGTTGTTATTACAATAGGAGATCCTACATACTGAATCCCTCCCTGAGTTTCTACGCTAGTTATATTATTAGGACCTTTCCCAAAACTTTTACTTGAAGGATTATATATATAACCTGTAACCCCGTCACATATATATAAGAGTTTATTTAAACTATCCCAAGACAGAGTAAGATCACCCATACTTGATAAGTACTCAGAATACCCTAAATCTTCTGGCCGCATAGTCTCTTCAAACAATGACGATTTTCTAGCTAATTCTCCCATAGAAAATAAGTGCCCAGAAGTATCAACAAAGAAGTGTATTGAATTATCTCCATTAACAGCCCCTCTTCCTTTAATACCTATTTTATAGATAGTCTGCATTCCATAAGTAACACCAGAAGGAAATAAACTAGAGACTCCATTCTCACCATATACTATAACTTTATTTCCTAATTTCTTAATACTGTAAACCCACCCAGCCCAATCAAGAGGTCTAGCCCCTGCTATATTATCTTTCCAGATTGTAAAATCAGAACTGCCAATATTAGACCACTTTACCCAATTCTTCTTAACAGTGTCTACCCAAATATCTCCTAGACTTCCAATTACTAATTGGTTAAGTCCAGAAGGTATTAAGGAAATTCCTACCGTAAATTTACTAGTAGTTCCAATACCTAATTTGGAGGTACTACTTGATACAACTCCGTTATAAAATTCTCCGTAAGATACTGCTGCTAAGCCATCAATATCTACATCATACCAATTTACGTTTATAGTAGCGGTATAATCTATAGGAGCTGCAGGATACTTAGTTATTACTCCTATAGACCTGATACCAGTTTTAGAGGTAGTATTAGGAAAATTATTTCCTGGAGATTCAGTTACCAATTTTAACGCAAGTGTAGATACAGGGTATGTAGTAAATACCTTCGCTACACCTTTAAATATGGGAGTAGTAACTTGAGACATTTATGCCTCCAGTTTAAATACTTACAACCGCATAAGCATCAAGTACTGAGTTAATGGCCAGGTTCCATAATACTAAACTTCCAGATACTGGAATTACTAAACCTTCAGGAAATGTCCAAATCACCCCAGTTCCGATAGTTGCAGGAAGGGAAATTCTCCTTATTAAATTAGCAGGTACAGTAGGCCCTGTAGCCCATGCAAGAGCAGACTGGATAGTTCCAGTAGCCAGCACATCATTCGGATCTTCAGGTTGAAAATCTACAGGGGTCGTAGGAGTATCTCCAACAGCTGCAGGCCTTCCCAGTCCAATAGTACTAGCTGTTGCAGCAGCCAGGAAGAATCCAATCTCATGAACTTTAACTCTTCCTGGAGTAGCACCAGTTCTAATCTCCCAGCCAGCTGTAGCATCCGCACCACTTACAGTTCTAACCGCTAGACTTAATTTCATAACTTAACCCTCCCTATGTGGATTTAATCCACACAGCAATAATATTATACCTTATCTTCAACCGTTTCCATAACTGCGCTAACAATAATAGGAGTACCATCCGTAGCAGTGATAGTTCCACCTGCATCCTTATAACTTACAATAATATCAGTACGTTCATAGATAGTTCCTACGGCCGCATTCATATAGATGATAGCCCCAGAAGTAATAATACTTCCACCTGTAGCATTCCACTGTGCAGGATTCCAAGTCATCTCCACTCTATCATCTACTATATTCAACGTACGAGTAATGCCTGAAAGTGTGAGACCTCCAGCAGTATAACCATTTCCAGTAGGAAGTTCACTAACCAACACATCTGCATAGGTATAGTGAGTATCCTTATTAAATACAAATCCTGGACTCATTAGAATCATTTTAAAAGTAGAGGCTAGATACGGATACCACAATTGAGACTTCCATGCATTCGGAACTTGATTAGCCATTGGTTAACTCCTCCTGTTTAACTATATATTTAACTCTAAAGAAAACTGCATCCGGAGTTTACTACTCATACCCATCTTTATTAACCTCTTATACAACCCTGCCGTTAATATATACTCAATTAAAAATCTATCTCTTTGCTGTCTATAACATAAACCATTATTCTTTATATATGCTAAGATTATATCTCTGTTACTATCCTGAGTAATTCTCTTATCATCTAATGCCACCCTAGGAGTTTTAGCATAAGGGATATCTATCACAGAATATGCTGGAATACTTGTATCATACCAGCGTAACTTAGGAATACTATCCTGTACAAATGCTACGGCAGGTTTCAAGTTAGAATCAAATGTAAAACTTATCTCTGTTATATTAGGAGCGCTATAAATAATTAGAGGTAAGATGCTAGGGTCATTAGGAACATCTACAGTAATATCATCTCCTATCAACCTGCATCTCCAGATTTGATAGAGTCTTCCTTGGCTATTATCTCCTATAGCAATTCCGCCATCTTCATAATCTAGTAGATTATTTACATCAAACTGTTTAGCTTGGATGAAATTACCCGCTATTACAGAAGATGATATTACATTATCTGGTAACATTATATAGTTTTCCTTCCCCAGGAATGTCTAACTACCAAGACTAGGATATCGGAAGAGGTCTTCATAATATTAGGAACAAATCCTATTTGATAGGTTCCGATACCTAAATATAATTGTAATGCCCCTAAACCATCAGCATTATTGCCTATAGTTAGGTCTGCTGTAATAGTAGCATCAGCGTAAAATGAGTTATTTATATATGTTGCCCATGTAGGATAAATTCCGCCATATGCAGTGCCCGTAGGATAAGATTCTATAGCAGCTATTGCAGCAGTAAGACCTCCATAAAAAATAGCCCCAGAGATACTAGCATTCTCAGCCTGCCCCCTAATATTAGACCACCAAAGAGTTGTAGTACACCTACAAGCTCTACTAGTCCAATCATGTGTAGTAGTTCTAAGTAATATACTACCAGTTAAATCTACTGTAGGTACATAATATCTACACTGATAAGTTACATCAAGAGTTTCAGTGCTTAAAATAGTAAGTGTAGTAGGGGCTCCTGTACCATCAAGAATTAAAGCCCTACTATATAGATTACCTACTGTTGCAGTAATACCTACTCCTACTTCAGAAAGAGTTCCAGTTGCGACTCCAGCAGCAAATCTATAAGTCACAGTCCTTGACGCATAATAGGGAGGAGTAGATTGTATACCCTGTACAGTACTCTGAACTGCTGTAGTCCCAGCAACTAATGTAACTAACTGGGTATCACTAACTGCTGGGACTGTAGATCCACTCCCTACCTGGCAAGCATCTAGCCAGGTGCTTAGAGTCCCCATTTGATTCAAACCCTGATTTGTAATCAAATTAGGGAACCAGTCAGCTAGGACCCTCTTAGTACCATCCTCACTAATAGCCTCAAACTTAAACCATCCTTCAACTTCTGTATGTAACTCTAAAATAGGCTTATCCAAGACTTCCTCCTATAACTGTTGAACCTAAAGATTCTGTAGCCTCAGGTAACATACTATAACTTACTATTGTAATACCTACTCCTAAATCTCCAGATATTAAACTTGCCCCATAAGCTTCAGTAGCTTCAGGTTGATAATTACTGTAAACTTTAAGTATAAATGCTACTCCAAGATTACCAGTAATTATAGAAGCTCCTGAAGATTCTACCCCTTCAGCCGCCCCACTAGTATAAGACACTAAGAAGAATGTCTGAGTAAGATTTCCTCCAACTAATGGAGCTCCGTATGATTCAACTCCCTCAGGTAATCCACTATTGTATGTTTGATTAGTATACCTCATACTAATCAATGTAGCACCTAAGGATTCAGTAGCCTCAAAAACTTCAATTGGATAAGGTTTACTTGTAACTTCTGTAAAAGGATCAATTAGATCTAAAACATTATTCCAGTATCCACAAGGATCATGAGTAGAAGTTATAGGAATTCCACTTTTATCTTTAAGATTCCACACTGGATGATTAACATCTACTATAGCATCACCAGTATTATACCTAGTACCTGCTAAAGTCTTATCTATTTTAAAAGGCCCTGGATTTTTATAAGTTTTCCAATCCATAATATTTCCAATACTAGCCTTCTAATTCAACTGCATCAGTAGTACTTTGGCTTATAAAGTCATATTCTAAATCCCTAAGATCAGTAGCCATAGCTTCATCAAAGGTTCTGAGGTTTCGTGCACTATTGTACATTATATCTAATTGCCGCAAAGCAGCAGTGATTAACAAGTTAGGGTGATTAAGAGTCCAATAGTTAGTATCAATATCAGCAACTAATTTAGGACTATAAAACAATCCTGAAACTTCAATAGCATAATCAGTTGCAGGAGGTGGGATTATTATTAACCCATTGACAGTTGAGTCAGTAGGTGAAGTTGTATCTAAATAAGATATAAGAGTTGCAGAATCAGTAAAAGTTCCAGTATCTGGTACACGTCTAAAGTTTGTAGGATAGTAGTATAAAGGCCTATCCTGAGTCATGGTAGTTAACGGTGTAGAATATACACTATTACTTTGATATATAGATCTAAGTTCATATTCATCTAGAGGTTTGAGCTCAGTTCTACTATCAGAATTGAGAACCCATACTTCCAGGACTGATCGACAATCAGTAAGAGGGACTTTAAAAGTACCTGCTGTCAAGTCTTTATAATATTTCCCTAATGCTGGCCCGTAGTCAAACTTACGATCTAGAAATCTCTGTCCTTCATTTATATATACGTCTGCCCCGGCATCTATAAATGCGGTGCCAACTAGATCATATCTTCCAGAAATCTTAGTAAACTGAGTTCTTACTTCTAAGAGGTTCATTTCAGAAGTCCATATTCATATTGATGTTAACAGTTACTACATCTCCACGATCTTCATTATAAGGCATAGGACCACAACATCCGCCACCTTTCTCTTCATGATCTCTCTTACGTACTGTGTCTATATATCCAACCCTAGTACCAGTTTCAGTCTCAAATTTCTGAATGGCTTCTGCTATAGTAGCGTTAAGCTCCCCTCTCTTCTTCTCAAGATCACCAATAGTTAAATTCTTATTAGGTTCCATTGTTATCCCTATGATGATTTAATCAACGTAGCACCGAGGGGACTCTCATCCCCCCGGCACTCATGTTAAATATTAGACTGCGTTAGCAGTATTGAAACCATACAGATAACCCCAACCATCAGGGTGATGGTACTCAAGACCACACTCAGTGAGATACTCTTCCTTGATGCCATCACGAGAAGTCCAACCACCCTTCTGCAGACGATCATCGGCTTTGTACATAGTATCCTGAATGAAGCGATACTTAATGTCCTTCGGCTCCAAGATCACCATTGCATTCCTGGTGGTGACCTCATGAGAGAAGAGTGGATGGGTCATGATGTTGATAGTACCGAAAGCAGTTACCCACTTGGTTACTTTGATACCATAGTCCATCGTGGCCGCAGAGTAATCGAAATTACCTCCGGCCTTAATCAGGGAGTTAATACCAAGAATTGCGCCCGATCCAGCGAATGCCAACTTCTCAGAACTTCCCTTCCTGAAGATAACTTCCAACTGAGTATCCAACCACTCCTCACCGCCCTGCAACCAAGTCTGCCCGGAGAAATCAGTATTGGCTGCAAAGTTATTGACCGTGCCGGCATCACCGCCACTTCCAGTATACCCACCCTTGATTGCAGGAATGATACCCAGAGTAGTACGTTCAGGCTTACCATTATCACCAGTACGCTCAGAAGGTACACCAAACAAGAAAGCTTTCTCCATCTCAATGGAGTGCAATTCCAGAGCTTCCCTCTTAGCTCCCTTATAATGCTCACCAGTCCGAAGACGGGTCTGCATAGCAGTACGAGTCATCTCAAGAGGGGTCCTAAAGATTTGAGTGAAGTTGTACCACTTAGCTGGGCCATAACTAATCGCATCAGGCATAGCAGCGCCCTCAGCATTAGCATTACCGATGATCAAAGCTGCATCACAATTACTGAGATCACCAGCAGTAGAGTTATCATCAGCCTCAAGCAGTACTACCTGGATGTAAGAGTTTTCCCCACTAGAAACACGGCCAATAACCTTAGCCACTACATCAACTGTAAGATCACTTGCATCCCGAAGAAGTGCAATATGACCAGTACGGAAGTGACTAATATCATCAGAACTCATCTTCACATAGAGTTGATCATTAGCAAGAGCCCCACTTACATAAGCTACAGAAAGGCCAGAGTCAGTGTAGACCCCAGTCACCGTTGCCCGCTGAGTGGCCAGAGATTTAGTCCACCAGTTGAACTCAGGATCAGTAGTTTTCTCACTTGTCATTTTACTCAAGATTGCAGTAAGAGGGGCGGAGCCATTGGGATAGCGATAGAGAATCGCCTCCCGCCAATTTTTCGGACGCTGATCAGTAACCCAATCACCAGTACCACGCATACCAAGAAATGCCATCTCATTCACCATTCATTAAAAGTTAGATTAGACTGCCGCACTAAACGGCGAGGCAGTATCAGAACCAGCCGGACAAGATACAACACCATTTACTGCCCACACATCAGCTGCTACGTCAACCAATTCGATGAAATCTCCAAGTTGCCCACCAGTAGAAGTTCCATTAAGAGTGATGGTATCTGCATTAGCAGGAGCAGGGTACATAATCGCAGCAATAGTACCTACAAGATCAGCATCTTGATTGATTACATTACCTATGAAGTTAGCATTAGTTGTATCCGCTACAACAATTACATAACTTGAGGTATTAAGGACACTTACGATAAACTTGTATCGTGCCCCACTTCCAGTAGCTTCAGGAAGAGTGAGAGTAACGAGAGCATTGCCGCCTACTTCCCCAAGCATACATACTCGACCTTCATGAAGAACTTCTGTAATTGCTCCAGTATCTGTTAGAGTAACTACCCTACCAGTGAGATCACAAGTTCTGACAATCTCAGCAGCAGTGGCCGTATTACCGTCACATACTCCATTTACCTCAGCAGCAGTTGCCAGATTATTAATCTTAGCAATGGTAGCTACACCTGCATTATTAATAGTAACATCCTGACTAAGAGCTACACTAGTCATAGTAGTTCCATTACCTACTAGGATTTTACCATCACCCTTACCATCAAGAGCTGCAGCCACTCCAGCAGTACCAAGAAGAATACTGCCAGTAGCTAGGGTGATTTCACCTGCTGAAATCGCTCCGATAGCATTAAAGTTACAGGAAGAGTTAGTCCCAATATTCTCATAGAGACCAGTAATACCTGTAGCTACATTACGATCTATGAATATGCACCCTTTTGCATATCCAGCAGTTGCATTTGAAGGTACATCAGTACCTGTAGCCATAAGGATCTTTTTATCCTTATCGCGCATAAGAACCAAGATCTGTCCTGAGGTTCCTGCCAGCGAAGATGCTACTGGAGCTCCCCAAGGATTAAGACCAAATTTAGCTAGCCTACCTAAAAGACTCATTGATTACCTCCTCCTTACACGTAAGAGCTTTCAAATTCACTAAGAACAATAGCGCCGGTCTGCGAAGCATTGGCCTGCAAGAAGAACATAAACGGAATTACTACTTCTCCAGCATCGAAAGAGAAGGTAGATACTACAGAAGGTTCAGCGCCATCTACTGCAAAGGTTACACTACCATCAACAGCTACATCTACTCTAAGTTCATGGGTTTCAGTATCTGCCCAATTCTCAGTAGTGGCAGTAGTAGTAGTAGTAGCAGCATTAAGAATAGTTTCAATCTTAATATCACCACTGATTACGTTGAGAACTGCCATTTCATCATAATCATCCAGATTGGTCTGGTATGCTTCAGCTTTACGAAAACCAAATGCACAGTCGTCAGTACCGGCTACTACTGCAATACTGAATTTAAGGCGAGCGAAAAAGGCCCGACCTACAGTATAAGAGCGAATAGCCCGAGCAGTAATACCCGCAGCAAAGTTAATTTCTCTACCATCATTATCTGCCTGGTCACCAGATACACTACAGCCAGTAGCAGCTAGAGATCCTAGACCGATAATAGTCTGAGTACCTTTAGCTACATACTCAAATACATTAGTACCAAACTGTGCAGTATTTGCAGTATCGGCAGTACCACTGGGATTAGCAGTAGTTGCATTTACTACCTGACAGACGGGCTGAACTTTAAATTCCTCGAAGCAATACCTAGCTTCATTACCCTGCTTGATAGCACCAGGAACTTTAAGATCCCCTTTCATCAAATTATCAATAAATCCACCTTCGCCAACCATAACTGTCTCCTTATTAATCAGTAATTAAATCGTTGATCTCATCTTGAAATCCATTAGAAGGGGCCTTAGGAGTTTTAGAACTCTGAGTCCCTCCAGGAAGAGAAGGCTTATGTTTAGTAGTATCAGTCTTCTCTGTACTTACATCCTCTACAACAGCCTGTAAATTAAGAGTTTCCTTAGTACGTTTAGCTGCTTCAATAAGTACCTGACTAATATTCCACTCGGGTTGTTCAGCAGATACTGTATTAGCTACATGCGCCACATACTGTTTTACTTTCTTAAGTTCAGGATATGTAGTATAAAACTCAGTTGCTACATCCCTAATGCTAGTTTGGCGTTGAACAAAATCTCCAACAACATTAGGAAGATTAACCAAGGTTTCTTGTTTTGCATGTTCTTTAACTACAGCCATAGCATCTTTGAAGAACTTTACGAAGTTTTCTTTAGACTCCATAACTGAGTCGAAATCCATATCCTTGAAAAGATCATCAAGTTCTGAAATTTTTACTTCTACTGCTGGAGTCTCAGTTGTAGTAGGAACAACCTTAGCAGTTCCAGACATCGTATCCACCAAAGTGGTTAAGGTCTCAATCTGCTTCTTAAGTGCTTCTACCTCACTAAGTTCAGGAGTAGTAGTGGTTGGAGCAGGAGGAGTTGCACCTTCTGTCGCAGTAGTTGCTGGAGTTTCAGTCACAGTAGTACTCTCCACAGGCTCTTTACCCGAAGGCGTTACATCTGTAGCGAGTGCTGCATCTGAGGGTTTATCAGCAGATTCTATAGTATAAGGTGTCGCATCAGCAGCTGCACCATCACTAAACAATTCTGCAATTACTTCTACATTTCCCATACCTGTGGAATCCGTATTGTCAGTGGCCGGTGCTTCCACAATAGGATTACCATTCTCATCAAGGTTCATCTTCAATTTCCTCTTCATTTGGAGTAGTGTTATCAGTCATAGCATTTTGCATCAAGTCTTGGAATATATCCCCTACAAGTCTTAAAGCTGCTATGGCCCCACGTGTTTCAAGATACTTCTTACTATCACAAACTTCATTATAATCTCTAAGTTGCTCGATACGAAGAGTTAACTCATTGATGAAGTCTATATGGATAGTACTTTCGATAAAACTTCCAATAGATCCAGGTGAAGAGATAGGTGTATAGTCTCTTACTGGATTCAATGGTAGATTTTTAAGTTCACGTTCCATAAGACTCCTTAAACTTTTCTATGCTCGCATGGTGCGTTCCGCGCCAATGCTCGCTAAAAAAACCTACATCAAACACGTATAAAGATGAGAATACCAAATGTGCATCTAACATGCCCGTCGCAGGTACACAATGAGAATACCATGGGCTTGCCAGGCCACTGTCCTACATCAGCAGTAGTATAATACAACAGCAACAGCACCTTGAAAAAGAATAAGCATGATTTGAGATCTAAGTTAATGGCACCAAGTTACCTGCATCAACTTGACTTCTAATTCCTTCATTCGACATAGATTTCTGTTGGATGTTACCACCCTTCCTTACAAAGTCATTAACGTTCTTTGCACCCAAGTTACGGGCAATATGTGTGAAGATACGTACTACATCAAAGTTCTGCGCGAGTTCAGGATTAGATCCTAGGATCTGAAATAGTTGAACCCAAGTATCAGCGTAGTTTCCACCTGGGATGGATCCATCCCTGACCATTACATTATAGTTGATGTCTAGCTGATCAGGACTTACAATGACTCGTCCACGATCTACAGACTGTTCAAATTCCTTGAGAAGAACATCTTGCCAATCTCCAGCAAGTTTAATATAACTCTCATTAGTCATCATTTGTTTGTTATGATGGCCGAAGAACATACCTATATCTTGCAAGCCCTGCATACCTACTACTTTAGCAATTCTCTCCAGCCTGTTAAGTCCTCCAGCGCGGGTACCTTGGAATTCTGTCCCAGTAAGCCGATCAGGACCTCCCTGCCTAAGTGATCCTGACATAGCGGAATCGGCTCCAGAAATCCGATCCATCCACTGTACGAGCCATGTTGAATCAGCAATGTTTCCCCGTGTGACGTCCGAAACCCCAAGCTGTTGAGCGACGTCTTTAACTCCCTTTCCCCAAGCTGGGCGACGGAGTCTGATGAGTTTTCCAGGAGCCGGGTTCTTAAGATCATTACTATTCACTAGGTAAGGATCGTAGATAATCATATCGTTAATGGCTTTCCTCACATTAGCAACATGACTGTTGAACATGAAGTCGAGGACTCCTTGCATTCCGTAGAGAATTTCTATCCTACTGATGGGGGCCAATGAGTATCCATCATAATCAGGGGCGATTACACTCACTGGGAACTTATTGTGATCTAGATTAGCTGGGTTAGCCCGTAGTACAATCTCATCAGACCCAAGTTCAAAGTACCACATCTCAGGGTACTCACTATCTCCCAGGCCCCAATCCTTAGGAATGAGTCTAACGAACATTTTCACCCTGTCCAAAGCACTGGAAGTACTCTCAGCAAATTGATCCCTAGTGGACATACCACTCTTGGTATTCCTACCAGTATTGTCACCAGAGATAATCCCCGATCTTCTCCCATTCAACTGTTTGAGATACTTAACATTGAACAGGTCTGAGTCATTCCTTTCTTCACTCAACAGAGTCATGTAGTTGGTAGTGTTCAACCATCCTACATACTCCCCCCTTTGAGGTTCATGTATAGGGACATTAACATCTGGGAGATATAAATAAGGGTCAATATTTTCAAGAGAATTCCCCTCAAAAAGAAGTTGATTCTCCATTACAGTAGTAGTCTTACTACCAAATCCCAGGAATCCCCCAGAAGTCTTTTTAACAGACTTCCTCCCATACTCAGTAACCCAAGTAGGGGTAGTAACTCCAAACCCATAAGAGAATGCATCTCTAGCTTGAGTATGTAAGTTAAGCCCCACCTTATTCTTTTGGCACTGGAGGCTGATAAGTTTTTCTAGAAGGATTGCTCCAATTACATCACTCGGTCCAGTACCTTCATATCTGAAGATAGGTTCCTGAAGAAAGGCCGCTACATAGTAACTCAGAAGAGTTTCCAATACTGTATAAGAGTATGGAAAGACTACAGAGATAGGCTTTCTTGAATCCTTCTCCTTAAGAAGATTCTCCTTCTCATCTGCAGGGATGTAGGCTGTAAGAGTGAAGTCTATCTCATTCCACGCAGCATGTCTCCTAGACATAACCTTAGCACTATTGTAGGCCCTCTCCATAACTTCATCTCTGACGCGATTATGAAGTTTAGAGCCAGGAGTAAAATCCAATCCATCTGGATAAGCATACTCATGCTTAACTCCCATGGACGGGTTAGATGATCTATAATTACCTTCTCCCCTTAGAACTGGAGGCATAGTACACACCGATTGCTATAATGATTTAATCAACGTAGCAAGGTCAAATGATCTGACCCATATCTTCCATCTCGCCTTCGCACTCCAATGAAGCATAATCTTCATCTGGGGGAGCTTCTTCAGTATCATCTGAAGGGTCAAAGTAAATAGCATGCTTATCTAGGATGTAGTTGATGTAAGCTAATGCATCCATCGCGTCCCACAACTTACTACGGGGAAACCCCAGGAGTTGCCCCTCTAACTTTCCGCAGCCACTCTTGTTATGATACACATATCCCATCTTGTAGAGGGGGGCAAGAGTGGCAACTCTCTCCTCTTTACTCCGCTTAGCAGGAAGCTCAATAAGCATGGGATGCTTACTTCGGATCCTACACTCATTCTCAATCGGCTGGGTTATAAAGTTACTCAACCCCACTGCGTCGTAACCAAGAATGAAAGACCCATAGACAGTCACCTGTCTGAACATCTCCTCATATAACTCATCAGGGTAGAACTTCCTACTAGTCACTTCCCTGACATATATGCGACGACTCTTCCTATCAATGGCCACAGTAAGGATGGCCGAATCAGCACTCTGCAATTTAACTGTTCTTGCAGGATCCACTATGGTAATGTGAAGAAGATTATAAGTCCTAACCTCCTCCTCACCAATCTTCAACTTATCCATCTGATCTTCAAAGTACTTGAAGTACTCTTGCTTGAAGACCGCATCTTCCGAGGATATAGGAATATTCATGCGCTCCATATAGAAGGCATCCAGTGTTCCCAGCCTCCTATGTTCCTCAACCTCCTTGGCAATCTCCTCATCTGTCATATAGTTGGGATCATAACTCTTGTAATCCCCATCACAGATGGACAACTGAACAGATGCCCACTCGGGAGATTCTATTAAATCAACCAGGAGAGAATCCTCATGTTTGATGGTATCTATGTAAATGAATACGCACCCCTCTGAGTATTTATCCTCTGTCTTCATCAAGTCTGAGTGAAACCATTCCTTCAGCTTCTTCCTATTCTCCTCACTCTTGATCTCATTCTTATCTTCCAAGTCATCAATGATAACTAACTCCGGGCGATGATTAGCCCAGTTGAGTCCACGTACCTGTTGACCTGCACCACGAGGTAGAATGAATGTTGATCCATAAGCAGTCCAAGCACTCTTAGCAAAGCTCTCATCCATCCCTTTATCAGTACCAATAGCATCCTTGATATTCCCGAACATCTGTTTTACTTGCTGATTACTGAGAAGATCCCTCTTAACATTCTCCGTCTGCATTTCAGCACTAGTGGCTGAATTACTCATATATACGATAAATGAGTGAAGTCGAAATAGAATCGACCTCATTACTACAGCCCGGGCTATAGAAGTCTTACCAATACCACGAGGAGCTGCAATAGCAATTCTCTTATGACCTGCATTGATCAACTCAAATATCTGATCATGTAGGGTGGAGAAGTCAGCATAGAATATATCTGGAAAGATCACCTTACAAAAGACCTTAACATCCAGAATACAATGTGCTAGGACTTCATCTAACCCTGAGTCTTGATTAGGGTTCATTAAATTTCCACAATAAGCATTACTGTAGCTGTAGCTTCATTACCTGTTATATAAAGTTTCTGAGGTTTACCCGTCAAGGAAAGTTGCTTAAGGTCATATGCATTGGCTGCTTTACACTTGAAGATCACAGGGCCAGAGGCACTACCTTCACGTACAGTAAGAATATTATCAGTAGCGGCCGGGACAAACTGTAGGGACTTTGCTCTAATCCCATTTACCCTAGCCCCATCTGCCAACCCCAAAGTTGCAGAAGTAATATCGAAAGCCGTAGCCCCATCCAATGTCACATTGATAAAACTCTCACCAACTACAACTGTGTTAGACATTTAGAACCTCATAATAGTATTCCACCATGATCTAACATCGAACTGTGGACAAGTCTTATTCTTATCAAGGTCACAGTGACCAAGAACTTCTGCATTTTTGTAAGTAAACTTAAGACCCTCAATCAACTTGGCAAGAGAGGCCCACTGCTCAATGGTGTAATTAGCTTTAGGCTTACCACCTATAAGACATACTCCAATACTGTGAGCATTATGGCCTGCTACATGAGCACCTGCCACTTCAAGATCTCGACCAAACTCTACAGTACCATTCCTACGAATCACATAGTGATAGCCAATATCTTTCCAGCCCCTCTCTTTAATGTGCCACTGACGAATCTCATCAGTACCAATATCCATAGTTGATGGAGTATCTGCGCAATGAATGACTATTAAATTGATGGATCTCATTTTGCTAACTCCTTCACAAGAGTGGATAAATCAGAGAACCCCTTATCAATGGAAGTCTCTACTCTGGATAATCTATCAGTTATATCTTTAAACCTGTGGTCTGAATCCTTCTGACACACAGTACAAGTATCTTTATATACTACATCTTTCTCAAGTTGAATTGCTCTATCTTCCCCTACAGCAAGTCTTTCTCTAAATCCTGCCCAAGCTAAGAGAGCTCCAAAGAGTGCGCCAATTCCTCCAATACCTCCAGATTGAATCAGATCATCCATTACTATACCCTAAGGATTCTGGCTTATTCTTAGCAGCCCAAAATGCTGGCCCACCACATAAATGTACTGCTTGATAGTATATCTTTGCTCGTCGAATTCTCAATAGCTTCAGCCATTTCCAACTACAGCCATCATCTATTAACCGAAGCATATTGTTTAAGAAAACTCGATCCGCTTCATTTTTATCCTCTAATGTGGCCCCACAGATATACATCCAATCGTGGATATTACAAGCTGGAGTAATACATAGTCCATAGATTGTATCTGGAACCAGTATACCAATGACCCCTCTCGTACCACATCCATTCGTAGCATTAGCACGAGCTTCTGGTGTCAACTTCCAATACTGGTCAGGGGCAAATAACTTACTCATAATCAGTTTCATCCTGGTTCAATAGCCATCTGACCTGAAAATCCAGCTAGTTCTCTAGCTCTCTCTTTAATCCTTTCTATATCATCCAACGTAAAATGCCCATGGACATTTCTAGTGTCAATCCTCTGAGTAGGTTTCCCAATCTCACGATCCATCAGATTGTTCGCTTCCTTCATAATGGAAGACCCGCTCAGCTCACGGCCAAGAACTTGACCAGTCTCCAGAGCTTCCCTCACTCTTTGAAGAGCGATAGGAGCTAGGTCAGCAATATCCTTCGCCAGGTCGATAGTCCCAGCATCACGAGCCGCCCTCATGATGGTGATCTTATCCTGCACCACCGGAGAGTTCCTAACATTGGAAACCTGTTGAGCAGTTACATTAAGAGCTTCACCAATCTCTTGGTTATTCTGCCCGAGGATAATCCTCCTAGCAATCTCATGATGCCTATCCCACATCTCAGCTACTTGCCATCCCTTCTTCTTAGCAACTTCACCAGGCGCAGTTTTATTCTCAATCCTACGGGCATCCTTACGATCAGGCTGTAGATACCTATCCCCTGGATAAGAGTACACTACCTCCTGCCCAGCAGCATTGATGACAGTATTTGTGATAACACTAGACATAAAAGTCCTCCAATTGTGAATCCATTTTACCATGCTCATAGGAATAAATCAAGGCATCATTTGGCACATAGTAGGCTACTAGTTAGCAATTCTGAACCTCGCCCAGTGGATCACCTCAGTGATCTTGGCCTGTGCTGTATGGATTAAATCCACATAGCACAAAGTGCTAAGGATAGAGTGCTAAGAGGATGGATTAATCACCAATTGGTACCAATACCAAACTTACGACACAACTTACATACAAGGATCTATGGGGTACAGCCAACCCCCAACCCCCGATGGGGGGACCATGCGGGTTTTGGACGCCTAATTTGACAAATCCCTCAAATTTGGTATAATGGGATCAACATCGGGGCACAATACATAACGCCCCACCGATCATTGACATAACGGGCATCGCCCGAACCAGTAGGGCTGGCGACATGGGATACGGGAGAGCCGTAGGGCATGGCGTAACAGAGCTGGAATACATGATACCTGGCCTAAAGGGCAGATGACTTTCCGACAATAAGGAGAATCATCATGAGCACAACAACTGTGAAGTTTAAAGTGGCAATGGATGCGGAGCAGAAGGCCGCGAAGAATTTCAAGGAAGTAGAGTTTGAATGTTCATTTGACGGGGTTGATCCCTCGATCATTCAGCGTCATGCCATTGCGAATCAGATTGTCATATGGCAGGGGCAGATCAGGAACAACTGGGATAAGTTCCTCAGTGGGAAACTCCCGAAGATTGTAACATTCGGAGTCCCTCTCTTCGAGGGCGGCCGCAATCGTACCCGCCCGATTACTGAGGACGACATTCGGGCATACCTTGCCGGGAAGTCACCGGAGGAGGTTAGGGCTTTCTTGTGGAATGTACGAGGGGGATGGCAGGGGCAGATCAGGAACGACTGGAGTAAGTTTCTCGAAGCAGGTGGCAACGAAGTAAAGCAGGAGGAAGTGGACAACACTCCAGAGTTGGACGAGGATGGCGATCCGATCTTTGTCGATCCTGGGGACGCAGAAGAATATTAAGTCAATCAGTAGGCTCACCAACTAACCAACCAAAGTTATCTGCTCTTTATGCTGGGTATCATCAACATTAACTTAACAAGGAGATTATCATGCTATATGCAAAATGCCCAGACTGTGGAAAGTTATTATTTAAGTATGACTCTAAATTAGTAATGATATTTGGACGTGAGATATTCATCAAAGAAGGTCAGATATATCTAGGGGAACTTCTGTGTTCTTGTCAGGGTGGAGTGTAATGGGGTGCATTGGTTGAATTGAAAAAGCCGAAAGAATGGATTAAACGCACCCCATGCACACACAAATTTAAATGGAATTGTAACGCAGTAACTGGGTAATGGCGTAACGGGAAAATGCCTTAGAGTTAAGGTGGTACCAAAAAATATTATATAACTAAGAAGGATTATATATAGATTGAATATCAACTCTCTCCATTACAAAATTTTGATTGAATGGTGTGTGTATGGGGTGGATTCATTGGGTTTATGAGACTCTTGACGCTCATTCCATTTGGTGCATTCGGGACTATCGTCCCAATAGTCAGTAGAACTATATACTGGAGGAGGTAGAGATATGGATGGACTACTGGGGTGGAGTACCTACTCGTTGAGATTCTGTGGGTGGTGGATTCGGAGTGGCCGGACTTCTGAATGGGCATTAGTGGTGATTGCTACTAATGTTCGTGTCCTTAATGTATGGAACTAATGGGATTCCGCAAGGAATCATGCTGACCTCTCCAGTCAGACTTTCTCATCTATTAGCCTGACTAGGAGAAGTTGGAATGCTATGTGGATTAAATCATCATAGCATAACCATCTCCACTACTCAAATTAAAATTGGTTAGATATTGACAACTGGTGTAATGTGGTGTATGGTGTAATGGTATGAATGGGGTAATGGATTTGCCCTTAGATCAACAATAACTGGGAGGAAATATTCATGGGACATGAAATGTTACTCATCTGGACTGTACGAGTGGGGATGCTAATCATTGCCATAGTCATGGGAATTTGCATCTATGTCATTAACTTTCCTTATAAATGTATCAGAACATTTGGCTTACCTGCTAAAGGTCGATCTTTTGGTAAGATAGATCCTCATGTTAACGAGTGGGAAGTCCTCTACATTAACAGTGATGGGGATACTCTCAACCGGTGTAAACACTGTCCTGCGGAGACTTGGTCATGATCGTCTATGAAGTAGTTGAAGAAGGCTTTAATGGTGGTACTGATGCTACGGATGAAAAGATTATATGGATTATATCTAAGGATAAAGAATCTGTAATAAGGTTCTGTAATTCTAAAGATATAATTTATACATCTATTGAAGTTACATCTATCAGTATTGACAGTATAGGCATTGACTATGTTATTATAGGAGGTAATTTCTATGAGAAAATCTAAGAAATCAAAATTCCCTGACATGGATCGTTCTCCAGAAGTTCGACGTGGAAAGGAGATGGGATTCTTAAACTTCCAGCCTCTCCACGTGAATCGATGGCAGTGGTCGGATCAAGTGATCTTCTGGACCTGGAGGGATGCTCAGAGGGAGTTCTTCGAGTCTAAGCGTAGAACTGTAAGGGGGAAGAGGTTGATAGTACTCACTGGGCTGGCTATAGTGATTGGCTCAATAATCTGGATGGTAATTTAGGAGGTTATATGAGAAAGCCTAAATCATGTAGTATTACTACTTTAAAAGATTTTCCTGACTCTATCAATATAACTGTTGATAGATATAGGACTTTCGATATTATAGAGAGTCTTCTTAGACAGTTACGAAATGGAGAAACTAAAATTACTTATTCATTTGTAGGAAGATTAACAATTCATAAGGAGGATTAACTCATGTCTCTCAGAATCTGTAATAATTGTACTCGTGTGGAATGTAAAGGTATTGCCTCTATCGGGCCTTGTGGCAAGTATAAGGCTCCCAAACTTCCCACCACCACCCTTCTTCATCACATAGTATCCAAGCCCAACGGACTGGGTACTTTGTACATCCTTCTAGCCGCTTATAAGATGGAGATTGGAGAAACTCCTCGCTACCCTGGATTCTCCCTCATTCTTCACTGATAACTTGGGAGGCCTAAGGTTATGGATTCCAAAGAGATTCTCTCCGAAGTGGTCTATGAGATTAAGAAGCACTCTTTGTATCGTCCGCATCCTAAGCCTACCTACCGACGGACTCGATCCTCTCCTCGGAGTGGCAGAGTCCATCGGATTCCTATTGAACTTTACATGAAGGAGAAGAACAGTGAGTGAATTATCTAAAGCCATACAAGAAAGTGGCATCAATCGTTTAAGTCTCGACACTGACACTATGAAAATAATGAAGGATGCTTTCAAGGGTGGGTGGGAGGCTAGAGAGGCACTCTTAAATCGAAGAGTATCTGAGATAGAAAAAGCTGCTGTTAAGAGATATAAGGAGAAGAACAATGCTACTTAAAATCATCTACCTACTCGTAGTCCTTCTACTTTACATCTGTCTGACTGGGTGGAGTAGGAGGAAATTCAAGGAGGATATTTAACTATGTATAATTATGAAGGATTTACACCCTCTGATATAAATATACTTAAAGAAATTTTAAGTGAAATACCATCAGAAATTACTCGTAATAAATTATTAGATTTACTTAAGTCTTATGATATGATTTCTGAGGAGGTCTTCAATGAAGGTATATCCTGAATGTCCTATACCTTTTAACACTGTCGAATGCAAAGGTCTCTGGTATCGCATTAGTAAGGAGTCCTACCGTACTGGGCGAGGATTCTCAGTTCGCATCCAAGCTAGATTCCTTAAGAGTGAATCCTGCTCTGGATGTCCTGAGTGTGAGGAGATCAGAATTAAGGCTAAAGAATATCTTTTAAAAGTGAATAATCTCCACACTAAAGAGCATGGTCAGAAGTACCGATTACGGCTGATTAAGAAATAAGGAAATCTTATGAATTTAACAAGAGATGCTGCTATAGAACTTTCTGCATCATTATGGAGAGAGGTTGCAGAGACTGGAAAGTTAAAGAGTCGTATTCTATATGAATGGTATTTTGATCCCATGCTACATGACTGTCCTTGTTGTGAGTATGTAAGTCAGGAATATCCTAGGATGTATGTAGGATACCCTGAACTTCAATGCCAAAAAGTATGCCCTCTGTGCAGTTTGTGGCCTTCTGGCTGTGCAAGGGAAGGAGAGTTATACATGCAGTATGTAAGACTTGAGCATGATCCTGAAGCACAACTAAAAGTTGCTAACGAAATTGCTACCAGAGCAGCTAAATTAGCCAAACTTATATAGGTGCACAAGATGCCCTCCTACACCTTAATCGAACTATCCAATAAATCTCTCGAATTCACAACTCGAAAGGTAACTAGCCCTGAGAAGTTCACAACTCAAGTCCATAGGACTTCTTGGGGCTACTTTGTTTACACCCTCCTCACCAAGGAAATAGATATAGAATTCAACAAGCAGAGACTCCTGGACAATATGATTTCGGATACTGCCACTGCCATGAAAGAATGTGGAGAGTGTCTTAAGAAGCTCAATAAGATTAAGAAAGAAAGAGGAGAAAGAATACCATGAAAACTGACTACCCTGAACTTGAAGGAGTAGAAATTGACTATATCTATAATGATGGATCAGTTTGTAAGTCCAAAGTAGTAGGAGTTAACTATCACATAGGCATTACTATAGTAAGAATTGCAAATGCTTCAAGATTTACTGTATGCCTTAATAAGAAACTTCATGATCCTAAAATAAATATTAAGAGTGCTTTGAATAATTATAGGAAATACTTTCATGAAGTTGTAAAAGGTATTAAAGCAGGTCAGATAAAAGGTACTGATCTTGATAAGCATTATGAAAGACTCAGCTGTTATATAAACACTAACTGTGCATTTCAATAGGAGATCCTCATGAAAGATCTAACCATGGCTCAAGTAACCGCCCAACTGAGCAAGCTCACCGAGCATCCATGCTCATTGCAGAATTCCTATCTTCAATATCCTTGGTATTCTAAGGAAGAGATGGCTCAAATCAATAAGAAACAGAAGAAAGGATTCATCAACTTTCCTAATGACTGTCAGATATCTCCTGGATTCCATACATGGAGAGAAGTTCTGGATTACTTTAAGGATTTGATTGAAAAGAGGAAAACTAATGAGTAAACTATCCGAAGTAAAGAACCGTCCTGCAACCCTCATCCTCACCAGTCGAGTGGATGCTCGTTACCTGGCGACCCTCGCTCTTTATTGGGCCTCAGTCGGTGAGACTCCCTCCTCCATTAGTGAACTTATCCGACTAAGTATGGAGAGTTTCGCTGAACTCCTCACACTCTCAGGTAAAGCTGACTTCCCGCAGACCCAAGAAGAGGCCATGATGGTGTTGGAGAGAATGAGCCTCAAGGTTCAGAAGATAAACCCTCGGAATATGGCCACTGCTATGATTGCCGAAGGTATGTCTCTTGACTCTTTGACCACATCCCTCCAGCCTTCAGCCGCCCTTACTACTCCTAAGACTAAAGTAAGTAAACCTACCCATCAGATGGCTCTGGCTAATCTGGAGAACCGACTGAGTGAGGAACTCCAAGAGAGAGTGGCTGAATCTAATGAAAGAACTGAGGAGTTCAAGAAATCTCTTGGGATGATTCCTGAGCAGGCTAAAGAATAGGGGGAGTTGCTATGTTGATTAAATCCATACAGGAATCCACTCTCAACTTATTGGAAGAAAGCCTGGAGACTGGGAAGATGAAAACCTATATTTGTGGGCACCTACATTGCCCGTCCTGCAAGAACCAACTAGATATCGACCTTGTGTGTAGTGTTTGCGGCAAGGCTTGGACAGAAAGAATAATAGAGCAATATATCGGAACAGTACAGATAGACATTACGAAACTGTATGAGGATAAACTATGAGTGAATATAAACAAAGTGAGCTTTACTGGCATGAAGCTCTGGACAGGTCAAGTCTTGCTGTTGATTTTTTCAGTGATAACGTAGCCAACCATGAAGCCGTGTCACATGATGAAGAGTTGAAAGCCGCCGCTGAGAAAATAACTGAGCTTATGGCCGATTTCTATCAAGCTGTGGGAAGAAAAGCTTTTGCGTTTAAGGAGGATAAATCATGAGTGAAAAATTACAATCTAATCCCCGTCTCCAAGAGTTGGCCATAGTTCTTAAAGAACTTCGTGAGGAAATCCAAGATATTAAGGATAAACTAGCCTCTCGTCAGAAACTCTTCCAATCTCTGGATAGGGAGAGAATCAACCTCCAGATCAACATCTGGGAATCAGCTGGTAAGATCACTAAACTTCCTACTATAATCCCTAAAGTCCGTCGATCTACAATCCCCACCGCACCACTTCGTGAGGAGGAACTCTTCGCATCCCTCGACAGCATGACTACTGAAGCCCGTGAGAGTCTCATCCACTCTCTACTTGAATCCAATAGGAAGGAAGCTAGCATCAATCCAACAACTTAAAGAATCATGATCTTATTCTTTTTCAAAAGCGCAGTTGCTTTTGTATGTCGGGTAGTACCGATAGGAAAGTGGCCGGGCAGACGGACTGGCTCTCATGTATGGCGGCGGATACTCGCTTTAGATCGAAGCGGTACACTGGTTTTCTCATGTATGTTGTTGCGCAGGGCGGAGCTTGCGACGCCCGCGCACTGATAAATAATTAGGAGACTTCAATGACTAAGAAAACTAAGAAGAAGAAATTCTACATTAACAATCAGTATAAGAGAGTTCAGATATTCTGTGCTTGTGATAGGGAATATGATTATGCTAATAAGGTTGGTCTCCAGTCTGGTGATAGATGCCCATCTGATATAAGTAGTTCAGAAGAGCAGTGTCCTATTTGTAATTACTACTATTGGATTCATAAGCCCAAAAAATAATTTCACCAAGATGTTGACAACTGTACATTCATATGGTATTGTGTATTCAACAAATGGCAATTATGCCGATTCACTTCAATTCAAACAAGGAGTCTCAATCATGGCTATGGAAACTGTAGAAGCAAAGTATCAGGTAAAGGACAAAGACGGTAATGTTGTACTGAATGAGGAAGGTCAGCCGTCCTGGAAGCAGGCTACTGTTGAATTTGACTTTGGTGACAATCTGGATTCTGCAGTTGAAATCTGTGGTGCTGAGGCCGTGCACTCCAACTACAAGGCCAATGCCAAGGTTGGTCTCCAGTCTATCATTCGTGCCAAGTTGAAAGCTGGTCTCTCCGTAGATCAGATTCAGACCCTCGTATCCGCTTGGAAGCCCGGTATGGTTATCGAGAAGACTCAGGTCGATCCTGCTGTGGCAATTCAGAATGCCTTCTCTTCTTGGTCTCCTGAGAAGCAGGCTGAGTTCCTGGCCTCTCTGGGTGTGCAGTCCTAACCCCCTGTAGGACTGTATTAAAGGTGTGGTCCCGTGCCTTCTTCATCAACGGGACTTTTATTTTACTCTTAGATTGTACCAACCCGATCATTTGAGGTTACTTATATGGAATTTAATTTAAAGACTATATTCAGAATTAAGGAGACAGGAAAAGTCCTGTGCTTCAAACATGCAGTTATGGAAGTAATTACAAATGATACTAATATAGAAGTTATAACCGATGAGTTTGGACAATCAGGTAATGATATGAGAACTTATTGGTGTCAGGAGTGTAACTAATGGCTATCCGATCTGGAATCCAACTTGCTGAACCATTCTCAGAACGTCGCATCCTTAATCAAGGGCGCTTCAAAACCACTTGGTCTCAGCCCTGGATAGTTCAACCCAAGTTGAATGGTGAACGCTGCCGCCTTATTAAGGAAGGTTCTCGCTGCCTTCTCCTATCTTCAAGTGAAGACATTATTCCCGCAGTGCCTCACATAAATCAGGCTGGCCTATCCTTACCAGACGGTGAGTATGATGGTGAACTCTACGTCCACGGTATGTCTTGGAGTGAAATCCACTCTATCGTCAGCCGTGAAACTAACATGCACTCTAATTCAGGAGTGATGGAACTTCATCTATTCGACTTGATAGATAACTCTCCCCAATGGTTTCGTCTACAAAATCTCAACAAGATATTACAATCAATCCCTAATGGCCCAATCAAGTCAGTGCCAGTAAGAGTTTCCGATAGTTTGGAGAAACTCTACTCCCTATATGAACAGTATATAGAGATGGGCTATGAGGGATTTATTGTACGAGAGATGAACTCTTTCTATACGCGCCGCAGAGTTGGTGCGATGATGAAGTTTAAACCTAAGAAGACCGATCACTATATGATTGCTCGTGTGATTGAGGCAATCTCTGAAGAAGGTAAACCTCTTGGAATGATTGGCGCTTTCGAGTGTGTAGATACAGAAGGTACTTATTTCAAAGTAGGAGCCGGTAAACTTTCTCATGATGCCCGCAGAAATAGTTGGATAGACTATAAAATATTCCCCGAACATTTTAAAGGGGAGTATCTTGAGATAGAATACCAAACTATGTCTGATGCCAAGGGAGTCCCCCTATTCTCCCGGGCTGTACGGATTGTATCAGATAAACCTGAGTGCGGAAATGAGGACTAATTATGGAACGTCAACTTTTAGATATTAGAATTCAATTAGAAATGTGTATAACTGAACGTGAAGGTATGATTGCTGAAAACTTACAACGTGCTGCCTGTAGCCAGTCTATGGCTTATGTAAGTACAGACTTTGAATCAGTTAATATAACTCTTTCTGGCCTAATGGATGTTATACGTAATCTTTAGAAAATATTGCTATCATGATTAAATCAACATAGGAATCCGCCACCCTAGAGGATGAAGTCAATCCTTAATTATAAAGAAGGAGAATTGTCATGACCACTAAGAAAGTAGTAAGCGTTAAATTTTCAGAGAAACGTAAGATCAATGAGCTTCGGCATCAACTCCGTGCTCGTAAAGAAGAATATGAATATCTTATATATCAACAACTTGCTAAGATTGACCCTTCAATAAAAGCTCTTATGTCTGAGTTGTATGATCTTGATCCTGAGGCATGTCTTATGATTGAAGCTCCTAAGAAGGGGATAAAGTAATATGAACATCTCTGAACTACCCCTCCCCATCTCATACCATTCAAGTATGGACATTCTCGATAGCACCAAGATTCAATCCTATCAGGATTGCCCGCGTGCTTTCTTCTACGAGTACGTCCTCGGGTGGAGATCCTCCTATCCCAATAACCACTTGCACTTCGGCAAGGCAGTCCACATAGCAATGGAGCATATCATCCTCCACGGCTATCGAGTGGAAGCAGTAATGGAAGCTCTCACCCTCTTCAACGATGAATATCGTAGTGCATTTCCTGAATCTACTGATGAAATCTTTTCACCTAAAACTCCGGGAAGATTTTTCGAGATGTTGATCCTATATCTCAAACAGTATGCAGATGATCTCACCAACTACAAAGTCTACAAGACAGAATTCGGAGGAACTATCCACCTTTCACCTAAGCACAAGATTGCCTTCAAGATGGACACCGTACTCCAAGATCAGCGTGATGGAAAATACTGCTCACTTGAGCATAAGACCAAGGGTGGAAACTATATCTCCGACTCCTACCTATACGAACATATGATGGGAATTCAGTGCGGTACCTATACTCACGTCCTCAACTGCCTCTTCCCGCCTGAAGAAGTAAGTGGTATCATCATCAACTGTATGTGCTTTAAGAAAACCAAAATCGCTGATTATATTCTCAAAAGATTCCCTATTAACTATTCCAACTCCCAGATGTTCAACTGGCTGGAGAATACAAAGAGTTGGATGGATCGCATCTATAAAGACTTCGCTCTGTTGGCGGGTACTACTATTGGAGCTGACCGTATGGATTGCTTCCCTCTGAATGGTAGGAGTTGTTGTAACTGGGGGAGGACTTGCACCTATTTAGGCCTCTGTAATAGTTGGAATAACCCTATTCAGCATCAGGAGAAACTTCCTGCTGATATGAAGGTTGAGTTTTGGAATCCGTTGGAAGAAGATCTTCGAGAGGTACTATCCTTATGAGCACTTCATATAATCTAACACATAAAACATTTCACAATCTACATATTAATGAGAGTTCTAATACACTTGAGTTAGCTGTAGATATTAAAGATTCTAATGGAGATTTAGTAGAATATTATCCAATAACTAAATATTTAACTCCTAGAGATATGGTAGTTATATTTCTTGAGGGTTTAAAAGTCTGTTCTTATTGGATGGATTCTAAGGATTTTAAGGATGCTTTAAGTAAGTTGGAGGACTACTCATTATGAGTAATGATCATCTAATTCTATCTGAGACAAAGCCAGAACTAATCGGAGGACTAACCATTGAAGACGAACGTCAGGCTGAGTTGACTCTTCTGATGCTCCTTGAAGATATGCTTCAATCAGAGAGAGTCCCCTTCCTACAAGAAGCCGGAGTTTCTTTCGACGAGTTTAATAGAATTTACGAGAAATGGTTTAGAGTTCTTGAACGTTATAGAAAGGAGAAAGCAAATGGCAGAACCGACAAAACCCCCAGTCCCACCAATAACTCAGACTACAGTGAAACCTATTGAGGCCAACCTAACTCAGGCTGCTTCTGAGAATGCAGAGTCTATGTACAAAGGTCAGAAGTCCCAACTCATTCTTGGTATATCCAAAAGTGGGCGAGGAAAGTCTAACTCCATTCGTAACTTGAACCCGGAGAATACCTTTCTAATAAACGTGGTGGGAAAGTCTCTTCCCTTTCCCAAAGGTATGCAATACCAAGAGAAGAAGAACATGCTGAACTCAGCCGATCCTGCTACCATCTCTCGGACTATGATGGAAGTATCACGGGATGAGAAGTGGAAACACCTAGTCATTGATGATGCCCAGTACATCATGGCTACTGAGTTCATGGCTAAAGCCCTTGAGAAAGGATTCGATAAGTTCACCCTTATGGCTAAACACATCTTCGATGTGGTAATACTAGCTACTAAATTAAGAGGTAGCCTTAAGGTATTCATTCTTACACACGAAGAAGATACTGGCACTGAGAGGAAGATGAAAACTCTGGGTAAACTCCTTGATGATAAGGTAACTCTTGAAGGCCTGAGTACCATCGTCCTATTTGCCGAAGTAGTAGCCGACGATACCAAGCGATCCTATTACTTCACCACACAAAGTGATGGTTACACCACTGCTAAAACTCCATTCGATATGTTTCCATATCGGATTGATAATGACTTGGACTTAGTGTCTAAGAGGATAGATGAGTATTATAAGGGAGTCCCTCTAAAGGATTCTAAACTGAAGTTCATTCCATAAGGAGGAAGTTATGCCTGAGACTAAGAAGTATTGCACACCATTGCCTGAAGAAGTAATTAAAATCTCTGGGGTAGAAATCACTTACGGTGGAGAGTTTGATGAAACTCTACTTGAAAAATGTTTAGACATGTTACCAGACAGTGAACTTGATGAGCCTAAGTATGAAGATGGCCCTGGAGTTCCTGGATGGGAAGATCGTAGTAAGGATATTGAGCTTGGCATAACTGATGAATCCGCTCCTCAAGCTCAGTGTGAAACCACTCCTAAATCCATTGGGTGCAAAGTGCTCGGAGATCAATTCATATATGCAATTCAAGGTCTCATCACCGACCTCGAATCAACAAAACCTCCTGGCTATATCCTCGCTATAGGAAAGCTGAAAGGTGCAATCATCAAACTTCAGGCTGGCGACTAAGCCTGTCCTGACAATCAGCGCATTAGCGCTAATCAACAACAAGGAGTATTGCAATGAGTGAAGAAATCTATCAGGATGTAGCAAGTGAAATGGGTGAGAGTATTCTGGACATCGACACAGGTGATGCAGTTGAGCCTACCTGTGTTGAGGATGGGGAATATAAGATCCGGATTACTGGATTCAAGAAGGACACTGATGGTAAGATCGTTCGAACCAAAACTGAGACCGGCAACAAGTTCTTCATCGTGAACTTTGATATTCCTGATGAAGCTAGTTCCAGAAACTTCAGTAAGATCTTCTCTGTGCCGGTCGAAGGTATGGATGCCAAGAAGTTGAACGGTGTTAAGTGGGATCTGGAGTGCCTCAAGCGTGCATTCAATCTCACCGAGCTGAACTTCAATGAGATGGTAGGGAGGGAAGGCTATGCTATCCTACGCAAGTCCCACTCCGAGCAGTATGGTGATCAGAATGATGTTGTAAAGTTTATCATTGGTGCGTAAGTAAGTTAGCAAACTGGTTAAGGCTCTCGTACGAAGTAGGTAAGGCAAGCCGGGCGCTCCGGTAATCCTTAACCATGTTTTGCTACATTGATTAAATCCACATAGCAAGGAGGGGATAGAATCCCCCTTAACTAATCATGCCCCCTGAGAAAGTAGACGAGTTGTATAAGAAGATGGACTGCCTATGCCCTTTATGTAGAGAAACCCATGTGATGGAACTCTACTGGACAGGTATCGGCATTCCCCGAAAGTATTGCAAACCCTGTCTATCCACAGTCTCAGGAACTTTCAATGCTATAAAAATAGGTATAAGGAGGGCCCTCATACGTGAGCACGGATCAAAAGAGTAGCTCAGCAGGTGGAGATTATCGTCCACGTCTAGCAGCTGAACTCACTCCCGAACAGCACCAAAAACTTCTGCAGATCCTACCTCATGGTATGCAGAAACCACTATTTCAAGCTCTTGTGCAGGGAGTCTTAGATCTCTACGACAAGGGAGGTCTTCCCGCTATAGGAGCCATCGTATCAAACCACATCGGAATTACCCAAGTAGTAACTTGTGGCCTGTCCCGATCTCGTAACAGTCAGATAGAATTCTTTGAGAATAAACTAAAGGAACTTAGGAATGGCCACGATTGATTCCTTAGGAATATCCATATCAGATATGAGTCGGCCTGAACTTATGGTTAAGATCCACAAGATCAGAGCCACTCGTCGTACTCGACCTGCTGCTCGTAAATCTGCACCGGCTAAGGTCTCTCGTGCACCTAGCAAGAAAGCTCCAAAGCAACAAGATTTATTTGCCCTAGCTAATGGTATGACCACTGAAGCAAAGGCCGCCTTAGCGGCATCCCTCATGAAAGGAGTTAAGAAATGACACCAGAAGAAAAGAAAGAATTCCTTAAAGAGTTCCTTGATTTTATAATGGGAGTGGAGGATACAGTTCTCTGCATTGAGTCTAATGATCCTGAATCTGATCAGCAATACAGTGAAACTACTAAGGATGAAGTCGAACTTATTGATAGTTTCCTCAGTGCAAGAGAGGGGTGCTAATGGATACTCCGGAAATTCCTATAACTTCCATAGAACTGGGAGAACGCTTCCGTAAAGATTACGGAAACATTGAGCAACTCATGTTCTCAATCAAGAAGAATGGCCTAATCACTCCAGTCGCTGTAGGCGTAGCCGACAAGGTTAAGGTGGGAAGAGAGACTGATCTCCCTTATATCCTACTTGCTGGGGGTCGAAGGATGGCGGCCCTAACTGCTATGGGCTGGACTTCTATCCCTGTCCGGATTTACGACCAACCTATCTCCGAACTAGACTTACGTTCCATTGAGTTGGCTGAGAACTTTGATCGAAAGAGTATGGAGTACGCAGAAGAGATTGCTCTCATGAGACAGATCAACAATCTCCAGATTGAAATTCATGGCCCTAAGATAACTAGAAGTCCTGATGCGCCTGGCTGGAGCCAGGCAGACACCGCTAAGTTAGTGAAGAAAGATCCCTCAACCGTGGCTAAGGATCTTCAACTAGCCGAGGCCATCGAAAGATTTCCTGAACTCCAACTAGACAAGTGTAAGAATAAGGCTGATGCTTTTAAGCGCCTTAAGAATGTAACCAAAACTCTAAACAATTCAGCCCAAGCTTCCGCATATACCAAGAGTGCCGGGGCCAATGATAAAGTATTCAAGAGACTCTCTTCTTCCTACATCATTGGAGATTGTCTTGAGACCTTTAAGAAGATTCCTAACAACACACTAGACTTCATTGAGATTGACCCTCCGTATGCAATCGACCTACAGAAGGTTAAGAAAGATAACGAGTGTATGGGATACAACGAGATAGACAAGATGGAATATGCTTCCTTTATGTCTAAAGTATTCCAAGAATCCTATCGAGTACTCCGTGAGGGGTCATGGCTAGTGTGTTGGTTCGCTGCTGATCCTTGGTTTCAGGAGATTGCATCTCTGATGCAGGGTGTGGGATTTAAGATGAATCTAATCCCTGGGATTTGGGCCAAGCCTAATGGTCAAACTGCTCAGCCCGAAACCTTTCTAGGTAATGCTTATGAGATGTTCTTTTATGCTCGTAAGGGGCAGGCTAAGTTACAGAGACCAGGACGCTCCAATATCTTCCAGCACAATCCAGTGCCCCATACCAAGAAGTATCATCCAACTCAGCGTCCCATTGAGTTGATGCAAGATGTATATACCACATTCGCTAAGCCTGGAACTAATGGGTTTATTCCTTTCTTAGGAAGTGGAGTGGGTCTTATAGTTGGGCATAACAACTCTATCAACATGATAGGTACAGACTTAACTCAACAATTCAAAGATGGTTACATTCTTCAACTTAAAGAAATGTTAGGAGCGACAGAATGATACTCTTCTTCGATACTGAAACAACCGGCCTACCTAATGGAAAGCTTCCCTTCAATCACCCTAATCAACCAGCTCTTCTCCAACTTGGAGCAGTCCTCACTGATGATAAGGGAGAAGTAATTGAAGAGTATGCCACTCTGGTAAAGATAGGTTCTAAACCCATCCATCCTATGGCTCTAGCTGCACATGGAATCTCCAGTGAGAAGGCAAACTCTGAAGGTATCCATCCTATGGAAGCTCTCACTAAATTCCACTCTATGTCCCAAGATGCTGAGTTCTTTGTCTGTCATAACTTTGACTTTGACTATAAGTTGATTCAAATCTTGGCACATTCTCTCACTCAAACCCATGGAGATGAACCTACTCTCATTCTTGATGAGATCAATGAACTCCCTTACAAATGCACCATGAAGAGTACCATTCAGTTTTGCGCCCTACCTTTCCCGTCCGGTAGGAAGGGTTGTAAGTTTCCAAAGCTTGAAGAACTTCATCGAATCTTATTTAATGAAGAATTCTCTGGTGCTCATGATGCTCTAGCTGATGTACTCGCAACTAAACGTTGTTACTTTGAACTTGCTAAGAGGGGGATACTCTAATGGATGCTATGCAAAAGCCTACACATTACACAACTACAGAAAGCGGATTCTGGGAGCCTTGGCCTTTTGGATACCTAAATACTAATGATATTACAACACATATTAAAGACTTAGTAGATCTTACAAAACTTCCAATCTATGCAGTTAAATTTAAAGATGATACTATCTTTGAGATGCCCATTGAAAGTACATCCTTTTTAACTTCAGAAGATGTAGAGAGTCTGAAGAATGCAATAAGGCCTGGTAAGGTTATAGAAATTGATGCAACTACTCTTCCTGAATATCCTATAAAAAAGATTATTAAAAAGAAACTAGGAGACTCTCTCAACGAAGCCCACTCTATCATCAATGGTGAGCGTCAGGATTCTTATGGAAATCCTGAGGATTCCTTCTCATTAATTGCTCAGTATTGGAACGCTTATTTTTCTGAGGGTAATATGGATTTAAAGAAACTAACTGCACTCGACGTAGCCCACATGATGATGCTATTCAAGCTCGCTCGATGTTCAGGCCAACAGTCTAAGCGTGACAACTACATCGACATCCAGGGGTATGCCGCTATTGCTGCGGATAGATTAGTGAAGGAGTAAGATATGAAGATTCTAGAAGATGGATTCTATGCTTTAACCATTCTCATAATTTTAATTCTTATGACAATCTCTCATGTAGAACAAGACAAGAGACTCGATATTCTTGAACAGTCAAGACTTGAACAGGTTGAGAAAGAGAAACTGGTAGTAGGCTACTGGACTTGGAATCCTCAGTACTGCCAATATTTCTATGGAGCCAAAGATGAATAGTATAACTTACACCTGCCCTAGATGTGGCCATGTACACTCAATGTCACGATGCCCTAAGTGTGGGTATTGTGCAACTTGTGATTATAAGGAGAATTGAGATGAAGATTATCAAACCATCTGTAGAGTTTTTTGGCGCCGTACCGACAGACTATGCTGGGGCACTGGCTTTCATTGAGAAGGCCGGGAGGACTTGCTACAAGTCTGAGGACAAGATCACTGCCGACAGTGCCGAGGGGTTTGTCAAGCGCTTGATTAAGGCTAGGCATCTGGCCATGGTGGAGCACAGTAATTTTGTGGTGCGCATCCCGCTAGGTACTGGGGCCTCCGAACGGATACAGTCTGCCGACAAATACTTGAACGTGTTTAATGATGAAGACTACGGCTATATCGGTGGGAGCTTAACCGCGTGGGTACAAACTCCATACCTAGCTGCAAAGGGAATGTTATTGTTCCGAGGGGTATACGGAGAGTTGTTTGGTCTGAATGTCGTTGATGGGAAAACTGACTGGCAAGTCTGCCCCCACAACGAAATCCCCAAAGCCCTCCACCGCTACTCGGCCAAGTTCATCTGCGACCGGGGAGTCAGCCACGAACTTGTCCGGCACCGGCCTTGCAGTTTCGCTCAGGAGTCCACCCGCTATGTCAACTACGGCGGCAAGGACATGGAGTTCATTGAGCCTGCTGGGTTTGAGGAGTGGAGTCCTGGCAACCAGCAGAAGTTTGCAAATGCCTGTGGGCGATCTGAGGAGCTGTACAAGGCAATGCTTTATGGTGGACTATCCCCCCAACAGGCTCGGGCTGTGCTGCCGAACTCCCTCAAAACCGAGATCATCATCACTGCCGATGCCGCTGAGTGGGCGCACATCAAGAAGTTGAGAACACATCCATCTGCCCATCCTGACATGGTGCGGATTATGAACATGATGCCTTGGAATGATTTCCTGTGTTGATTAAATCCACATAGCAATATGGAGACATATATGAAACGTATAGAAATTAAAAAAGAAATACGAATAGTATTAGAACTTACTGAAATAGAGGCTAATACACTTAAAGGGTTAATTCAAAATCCTATAACAAATAATGAGGAAGAGTGTATATCTAAATTTCGTTCAGAATTATTTAACTTATTAGATATTGAAGCCTGGGATAGGTAAACAAGATGAAATCATTAAAAAGAAAAGAGTTTGAAAAAGCTAAATGGATTCCAGATCGTCTTGGCTATCCTATAAATCCAAAGGCTGATCTTAAATGTAAAGAATGTGGCGGACACGGAATAGTTGATGTAGGTTATACTGGATGCTCATTAGAAAATTGTCCCTCATGTCATATAAAGGATACTGTATGATACCCAAAGCAACATACGTCCCATCTTCGGGCGACAAACTAACTGCCAAGTACATCGTGATAGGCGAGCAACCTGGTCGATCTGAAGTAATGAAAGGTCGTCCATTCTGTGGACTATCAGGCTTGGAGCTTGATGATAATCTTCACAAGGCAGGGATCACTAGGAGTGAGTGTTACTTTACTAATGTCATTAAAGATATAGACCGCCCTATTGCTCACTACATAGAGTTCACGAAGAAAGGTCCGGTAATCCATCCTGAAGGGCAGGAGTATATCAACCAACTGGCCGCTGAAATCAACTCATGTTCAGCTAAGGTAATCATAACCCTGGGAAATATACCTCTCTTTGCACTCACCGATAGGTGGGGTATTAACCGCTGGCGTAGTTCCATTCTCCGCTCCAATCTAATTGGTGGAGATAAGATAGTAATCCCTGCACTTCACCCAGATACTATCACTTACAAGTATGTCTACAAGAACAAACGTCTTCTGATCATGGATCTTAAACGGGCTAAGAAGATCCAAGAGAATGGGCACATTCCTACCCCTCGTCAGATAACAATACGTCCTACCTTCTCACAATCTATGCAGTTCCTCACAGCCTGTGAGCAGTATGGTCTGATGGGGAATCCCATCTCATACGACATTGAAGTAGATGTATTCAACGGAGAAATGACCTGTATCTCCTTTGCCTACGATGCTGAGAATATCATCAGCATTCCTTTCACATGTGAACATGGAGATTACTTTACCATTGATCAAGAGATAACCATTCTCCTTAAGATAGCCAGTCTACTAGAAAATGCTGAGATAGAAAAGTGTGGGCAAAATCTCTGCTTTGATTCCCACTATATGCTTCGTAAGTATGGGATCAAGGTAAGGAATATGCACGACACTATGATAGCTCAGAAGACCCTCCTCCCTGACTATGCTGTAGGTCTGCATTTCATCTGCTCTCTTTATACTGACATCCCATACTACAAGGATGATGGTAAGTATTGGCTGAAGGGAATAGGAAACTTTGAGAGTGGTTGGAGATACAATGCTCTTGACTCAGCAGTCTGTGCTGAAGCCCTGCCTAAGCAACTCCAAGATCTGATCCGTCAGCAGAACTACTATGCTTATGAGCGTAAGTGTAAAACTATCCCTGCCTACGTCTACATTATGGAGAAGGGAATTCGAATAAACGTAGCCTCCATGACTCAGGCTTACAATGAGATGGGCCATGAGATGGAGGATACTCTAAAGGAACTTCACAAGGTTTGTAAGTTTGACATCAATCCCAACTCACCTAAACAGGTAGCTAGTTATTTCTATAAACAGAAAGGCTTACCAGCATATAAGAATAAAACCGGAGGAGACACTACAGATGAGAAAGCACTTAAGAGGATTGCAAGAAAAGGTTATGGAGAAGCTTCACTCATCCTTAGACTCCGGGGACTTTCAAAAGAGCGAAGCACTTTCCTCGACCCTGCTAAAGTTGATGTAGACGGAAGAATGCGGTGCTCATATAATCCCGTCGGAACCAGATTCTCCAGAGTTTCTTCCTCTGAAAACATATTTGGAACAGGAAATAACTTGCAAAATCAACCTCACAGAGTCCTCACCCATTTCTTAGCAGACCCTTGGCATATCTTTTATGGGCTGGACTTAAGTCAAGCTGAGAATAGATTGGTCGCCTACATCGGCCGCATCACTCAGATGATTGAAGCCTTTGAAAGAGGTGAGGATATTCACGGACTGACTGCCAGAATTATGATGAACATCTTCTTCAATGGTAAGTCTGATCACTTAACTGTGAAGGACTTAGCCCCTATTGGCGATGGTAAGAAGACATGGCGTGACTGGGGAAAGAAAGCCAATCATGGTCTTAACTATGACCTCGGCTTTAAGACCTTCTCCTTGTATAATGAGATCCCTGAACGTGATGGTAAGATGATTGTTGACATCTATCACAAAGCATATCCTGGGGTGCGAAGTGGCTTTCATGCTTACATCAAACAATGCATCAACAAGAATAGAACCTTAACTAATTACATGGGTCGTAAGACTCTCTTTACTGATCGCCTTGACGACGCACTCTATAAGGATGGCTATGCTTGCATACCTCAAGGAACAGTTGGAGATGTGATTGATCAGAGGGGAATCAACTATGTATATTATAATACTAACCCACTCTTTAAATATGTTCAACTATTAATTCAGGTACATGATCAGATAGGATTTCAAATCCCATCTCCTCTGCATCCTGAAACTCCAGTGAGTTGGGAAGATCACTCAAGGATTCTGACCATGGTTAAGCAGAGTCTTGAGACACCACTCTATACTCACTATGGACAGCGGTTTATAATCCCTGCTGATGTAACTATGGGAGTTTGTCTTAATAAAGAATTAACTTTTGAAAATCTGCGAAAGAAATATCCTTCAAATATGGCAGCAAATATGACAAAGGCTAAGGATCTTAAATCTATTGATCCTCAATCTATTGAACAATCTTACTATGAGGTAACACAAGGATGGCTACCGACGGTATGACACAGTGCATAAAATGTAAAAGGCCTATAAAAGATATAGCTATTAGAGATGCACTAGTAACTTTAGGATGGACTCCTCCTAAAGAGAAAGAAATACCTAAATGTTGTGTATGTGGCACTACTGAAAATTTACGTAAGGATGGATGGTATGGTTATAGATGTAGTTCTCCAGACTGTATATGTTTTTAGGAGGGTAGAGAATGCCTCGTAGACTTGCCGACTGGCTGGACTCTTACATGGAGTTCACTGATCAAAGTGAACCTCCAGAACTCTTTCATATATGGACAGCTATCTCCACAGTCGCTGCTGTTCTCCAAAGGAAATGTGTAATTAACTGGGGGCCTATCCGCTTCTTCCCCAATATGTATGTAGTGCTATGTGCCCCTCCTGGTAAGGCTCGTAAGGGTACAGCCATGGCTTATGGTTCCACATTCCTTTCTCGCATTGGAGTGAAGGTAGCTGCGGAATCTATAACCAGGGAGGCTCTAGTCCGTGAGATAATGGAAGCTGCAACTACTGAGATTAATGATGAGACTGGAGAGCTTACTTTCCATTCTTCACTTACCATTTTCTCTCAGGAGTTAACAGTATTTCTTGGCTATAATCAGCAGCAACTGATGATGGATCTTACTGACTGGTTCGATTGTGGGAGAGGGCCAGAAGGAAAGTGGACTTACCGTACCAAGCATCAAGGTACTGATGACATCACCGGGATTTGGATTAACCTGATTGGGGCCACAACTCCTGGCCTACTTAGATCAACCCTTAGTATGGATGCTATCGGCGGTGGATTAACTTCACGAATTATCTTCGTGTATCAAGAGGAGAAAGGAAAGTCTTGCCCAGTTCTCTTTCAAACTCCGGAGATAATTAAACTTGGTGAGGATCTCTATTCCGACCTTGAGCAAATCTATTTACTCAAGGGACAGTTCAAACCATCCTCAGACTTCATTGACTTATGGGTTGAGTGGTATGTTAAGCAAGAGGGTAGAACTGTATTCAACACCCCTCATCTTGAAGCCTACTGTGAACGCCGCCCAGTTCATGTAATGAAACTATCCATGATCCTAAACGCTTGTCGCACAGATAGCATGGTGATTACATCTGTGGATCTTCAGAGGGCTATCAGCCTATTGGAAAAAACTGAATGCCACATGCCTAAGGTCTTCTCAGGTATAGGTAAATCTCAACATGCTGAAGTACTCAGCAAGATAATGAATGAGATTGGTTTGACTGGTACAATCTCACTCAGAGAACTTCAGAACAAATTCAAGTACGATGCCGATGCTAGAGTCCTAGATCTTATTGTTCAAACTCTGAAGAGCATGGGCTTTATCTCCACAAGAGATACAGAGAGTGACACAATCCTTATACATAATACTAAGGGAGGTGTCCAGTCATGAAAGCCCTAGTGGATATGCTTCACTTACTTCTCTGTCAGATGCCTCATATCTATGACATTATGAAGATTGTTCATAGGGAAGAAGGTAACTGTTACTACTATCTGGAAAATGATATAGCACATGGTGATACCCTTCCAGACCACTTGAAGTGGCGTAAGGTAGTAGAAAACTTTAAAGCCTCCACCGGAATGGTTACCGATAAGGAGGCTCTAGAGTTTATTAAAAGAAGTATAGAATGTACTCAAAATATTAAAAGGTTAGTAGGTACTAATGAAGCTAAAGTAAATTTCATTCGTACTCTTATAGACCTTTAGGTAATTTAAGGGAGGGGCTTTCTAATTTAAAATTAGGAGTTCCTCCCTTCTTCTTTTTCTTTTCATCTATATAAATCCCCAAGATAATCTGATAAGGATCTCCCCCTCTGCTAGCAGTCTTAACTCCCTTAAGTATCTGATTAGTCATAGGAATACCCCAAGCATATCCAACCGACTTAGCTATCAACATGCTAGCATTCAACTTCTGACGTTTAGTCATACTGCCCCAATCCATAAGATCATTAACAGCCTTAGCAGCCTCTGGCACATCCTGTGCAAACTCTCCAATTACCCCACCAAGACTACTTCCATACTTAGTTGATCCGCCCCATACTGGAAGCTTTTCAGTGAACTCTAACAAAGCACTAAAGGTGGCAGAAGGAATTCCTTTACCTTCATCTCTTGATTCCATAAACGCATCAACAGGTGTAGGAAATGGAGAGTTAAGTCCCGCTGCTTTGAACATTTCTCCTATAACCATTACACCTATGCTGTACCTAAAAGCTCTACTTACCTGTTGAGGTTTAGTTATATCAGGATTTTTAACCCCAGCTATATCCTGTAAGATATAATTAAAATCTGCGATTCCAAAGGTCTGAAGAAGCGTAAGCCATTTGGTAGCAATGCTGGCCTGAATAGGAGAAACAGCTCCTCTAGTTCCCATACCTTGAGTTCTCTCTACAAGATCATCAGCATAGGCTATAGCATCTTTTTCCCTTAACTTCAATTTACCTTTAGCATAATGAAATCCAGCATTCCATCCAATCTCAGCTACCACACTATCGATTAGGTCCATAGGGGCAAAAGCCATCTTAGTGGCTATAGCCTTTCCTCCCTTCAGAGTTCCCAACCTCATCTGTTCTACAAAATCACTCCATATCAATTCAGCTTTACGGATATGAAGAGAGTTGGAAAGAGTCTGAGCTTCTGACTTACTTCCCTTAAAAGGTTTCTCAATCATATACCTACCTGCCCCATATAAAGATGCAAGTAAACCAAGGTTAGCATATACACCTATGAGGGCCGTAAATTGTTTGACAAATGTCTGAAGATTCCCACCTATAATTCCCACAACTATATTCTTACTCAACTGTTGAGCCACATTCCTGATGAATGGATTCTCAATAGCCATAATAGAAGAGGTTCTATCTATTCCCATTATCTCATCAGACCACTTAAGAAGAAGTTGAGACAGTGCTGGGTTATGATTCTTAAGTATAACAGTACCTTTACCTCCAGGCTTAGGTAGTGGTACTGTAGCTAATTCCTTAAGTTGTGCAGCAAGAGGCCCAGTATAAATCTCCTCCAGTGTGTAATTAAGATAAGACTCCATTACTTTGAATACATCCAACTCAATAGGAATATCTGATACCTTACGTACCTTAGCATGAGGATTAAAAATCCCATGGTAGTCACTAGATATGGATGAAATTCTACGAGCGTCCGTAGTGGTGATTCCCTCTAGTACTCCCATCTCTCTGAGAACATTCATCTGTCTCATGAGAGGGAGATAGTTCTCTTTACCATTTTTATCAAGGAGTCTAGGAATAGGCTTCTGTCCTGTATGAGTACGGACATAGTTAACTCTATCCAACATCTTAGAGGTAGTCTTAGTCATCCAATTGAATACTTCCATTTGCTTAGCATTCATAATAGGAATATCTTCAGGCTTAATTCCCATAGCAGTGAAGGCTTCCTCTCCACCCTTCATATTTGCATAAGCAGCCAGAGCTAATCCTTCTCTTTCTTTTTTAGTAAGACTATCCTTCTTAAGTGTAATCTCCTTACCTAAAGAGTTATACTCCAACTCTTTTTTAGTCTTAAGCTCTCTCCAATCACGATAGATTTCAGAGAGTCCAAATCTTCTAAAGGCATTAATCCTAGTTTCAGTAGCCTGAAGATACCGCTGAATAGTTCCTGTGTGAACGTTAGTTATTTCCCTCCCACTAACAGGATCAACCTTAACATTCAAGTCTCCCCAGATATTATGTCTAGTAGCATTCATTATCTTAGAAGATAATACTTGAGTGATAGGAGGCATTACACTTTTAATCTCACCTAACTTATTCCTCTTAACAGTTTGATGTACTACGGGGCCACTTGGATTAAGGATCCTTTCAGTAATAGGATCTAAACTTCTAAGCGTTTCCTTATCCTTAGGCATTTGTGCTAAGGCTACTTTGAACTGGGCAATAGATTCAGGACTCATACCTATCATATCTAAGAATTCATCAACACTCTTCCCTGCTTTCTTAGATGCCTCAACAACTTGTTCCATTTTATCTACCGCTATACGAAGAGGGGTTACATCTACTGACCCTCTCTCATTACTGAATATACTGAAGAGATCTCTAGTTCCATCCTCACTCATCTCACCATAGTCAAGAGTCTCATCTGAGATCCTATTCCTATGTTCAGAAGTAAGACTCTCCACTCCATCTTCCCATCCAAGATCTTCAAATCCTTCCAACTCAGGTTCAATAAACCATTCTTTACTCAAGGGATCTTGAATCAACTCCCCCTTTTTTCCAGTAGCTTCCTTGTAAGTATTACCCTCAGCCTCAGACTTGAAGGTAGCAAAGTTAGAATCAATGACCGGAAGATCTTTCGGTGTTACTGGAACTTCTTTTGCTACGTTGATTTTATCCACATAGCGTTCTTTATACTTCTTAAAAGCATCTGCAATCTCTGGACGGATTGTTTCTTTAGGAGCATCTACCTTCTTACTCTCCTTAACTAAAGCCTTAAGATCCTTTTTCAACTGAACCTCTTCAGCCTTAAGAACCTCAGGAGTAGGTTCAATCTCAGACTCTACACCTTTAACTTCTTCAGGTACAAAGTCTACATTAGGACGTACAGGAGCATTAGGATCTTTAATAACAGTCCTATAATATTTATCCCCTACCTTAGCCACCCAGAATTCCGAACCCTCTGGCTGCTCAGCTTCTATCTTGGCTTTAGCATAGGGGATTTCACTCATAACTTCAAGATCAGCTTTAAGAGCATCCATCGAAGCATATTCAGGAATATCAGTTTCAATGAACTTTCCTACTGCATACTTGTCACCTATCTTAATCACTTCATGATCTGCGCCTTTACGTTCAGCAACCTTTTGTGCTGACTCAGGAGATTCAAATCTTCTCTTATCTCTAATCTCATAACCCTCACCTTTGGCCAGAGATGTATTGTCGAATTCAGAGATTATCTTATCAACAGTAATCTCAGATTTATTAACTCCGCCTAGTACTTCTAACTTCTTTCCAGTCCTCTTCTCATAAACTCCACCTACCATATTAAATAGCTGTTGAGGAAAGGATACCTGCTCGTGTAATTTATTATCCCTAATATTCTTAAACACATCAACCATTATAGCCTGATCTTCAACTGGAATAGAGTTCTCAAAATGTTTAAGAGCTACATCAGGATTATCCATTTCAGAAGTTAGAATATCAGTGCCTGTAGGTTCTAACTTCTTACCCATTTCTGGAAGATTAATAGGAGTTGCAGTCTCCTCAACAGGGGAAATCTCAGGAGTAAGTACAGCATCTCTATCTTTAATAAACTTCTCAATCAAAGCCTGAGACTTCGGACCTACACCTTTCATACTTTTAAAATCTACTCCTTTTGCGTCTCCTTCAAGATCACTGATAATCTTAGCAGTTCTATTCAATGCCCCCTTAGCATGGCCCTCTCTCTTAAGAGCCTCAGTCATAAGACCTTCAGCTATAGACTGATTACCTTCAAACTTAGTCTTAACATTTGAAGATACAGCTTCCTTAATATTGAAATTCCTCAATGCCTCTAATGCTGCGGATGCTACATCAGGAGGTGTATCAACTGGGATAGCCTTCTCAACTTCCTTGAAATCTGAGATAGTTAAAGGTTTACCTTTCTGCAATTTACCAGTAACTAATGGAAGTCCAAGAAGAAGTGAATTAGTAACATAATGAGATGCTTGAACTCTTTTATCAACCTCTTCTTTTGGAGTGGTAGGATCTGCCAACTGTCTTACAGTATTCCCTACTGATCCAAGAAGAGTTCCAAATACTAAATCAATAGGCTTCATTAACAGTTTGCCTGTATCAGTAGTAGGATGATAAGTTCCGGCAGCACTTATCTTCTCTGCAACTTTCTGTCCTTCAGCAAAACCTCCAGCTACATCAAACTTATCACCCCTACTTTGAGGAAGCATAGCTGTAAGAGCTGTAGGAGCTGATGCAACTTGCCCAAATGGGAAAGCTATAAGTCCAGAGATCATTCCTGCAATAGCTTCAGGAACTCCCAATGCTACATCCTTAGCAGCCCCATATAATCCAGGTTCTGCAACAGAAGGCTCAGACTTAGTTAGAGATTCCATCAATGCAGGAACTACTGCATCTCCAAAGAGAGTCTTAGGTTGAACTTTAGGAGCCTCAACTTTAACTGGAGCTGCAGGAGTAGCAACTATAGGAACTTCATCAAACTGATCAAAAGCATTACTCCCAGTTGCTACAGAGTCAAACTGATCAAACGGGTTTGCCATTAGATTCCCTCCGGCAAGTATCCATATTTCTTCTTGAATTGATCTTTAAGTGCAGGATTCTTTTTGAGCAAGTCTAATGCCTCTGCAGGAGCTACTCCAGTCTTAGGAACTTTAACATATCCACCTTTCTCACCGGTGAAAGGAATCTCCACCCCGCCAATAGTCTTAGGGGAAGTATCAGGAGCTTTAACATACTTATCATTAGGTGAGTGTTTGTTATACAATGCTACATAACTATCAAGTGAGGCAGGATCAAGAGTATTTCCTTTACTATCCTTACCACTTGCGATAGCAGCACCTATTCCAGCTATCTGAGTATCCATATCTAACTGCTGAGCAGGAGTAACAGGCTTAGGGGCATTAGCATCCCTAGTAGTCTTATCTGATATATCAGCTCTCCTACTAGCAATATCTGCATTCCTCATAGCCACTGCAAGCAGGCCCTGACTAACTGCAATCTGAGCATCACGGTCAGCTTGACTTGCACGATCTCTAGCTTCCTGTGCAGTAATTCTTTTCTCTGCAAGTTCCTGCTGAATATTAGCCTTCTTCTCATCCAATGCTAACTTGGCATTAGCTATTACATCTTTCTTACCTGCAATATCAGCAGCTTGCTGAGCCATAACTTGATCAGCTTTCATCTTACCTATACTCTGCCCACCTAATAACATCATCTGAATTTCTTCTGGGCCTAAACCTCTAAGATCTATATCTTGCCCAGCTAGAGCA
>Ga0307375_10000552_pt1 | contig 46229 bp, 68 predicted proteins | sample TR1MG_FD_202531 | JGI IMG/M metagenome (GOLD analysis project Ga0307375, IMG submission 202531) | Soil microbial communities from Risofladan, Vaasa, Finland - TR-1 | ecosystem: Environmental > Terrestrial > Soil > Coastal area > Acid sulfate soil | place: Finland: Risofladan, Vaasa | collected...
GGGGGGGGGGGGGTAGAGGCGACTGTCTCTTGGAGTGAGGCCTTACCCATGCTCCCCGCCCCCCGTCCAGCGTACTCGCCGGCTCTTGGTTGTCTTCGGGTTTGTCAGGGGTGAGTGGATGTGTGGGACGGGAAATGGAAATGTTTGGGGCCGACGGGGCCAGCGGCTTCCTGGCACCTCCGCTGGCCCCGTCGGCCCACCACGTGACCTGCAGGCAAAGGCAGCTTTAGGCGTCGGGCGGTCCCCAGCCCCCGCCCGACGCCGGGTTTTGGAGGAGCATGGAAATCTTTGGGCCGACGTCGCGCTCGTTTGCGACGTCGGCCCTCCGCCTGTTCATCCGATCTGCGTTTATCTGCGTTCATCTGCGTTTGTCTGCGTGGATCTGCGTGCGTTCCCGATTGGGCCGGCCGCAAGCGAAAGCCCCCCTTGGCTGGCCAGGCGTCGGGGGGCTGTCGTTGTGTCCACTCTTTCCCTGATAGGTTGTGATTACCGTTGTCTAGTTGCCGTGGTCTCCTTTTCGCTGTCGTGGCGTTATTGCCGTGATTGGCGTTATTGCGGGTCGTCCTCTGGCAGGTAGGCGGGCGAGGTGTCTTGGTTGGTCAGGCTGGCTACGGTGTAAGCGGCGAGTTCGATGGCGGTGATGTAGCCGGCGATGAACCCCTGTTGCAGGTGGTCGATGATGATGCGGGTGTCTTCCATGGACAGCCCGGGCTTGGACCGGCGGGCGCAGCGCTCGTTTATGCGGCTGACCACGTGGAAGGCGTAGTTCCTTGCGCGGTTTGGGATGTGCCAGCCAAGAACGGGGCCTAGGTTGAAGTCGTGGGCGTAGTGGCCGGTGAGCTGCAGGTGCTGGTGGACGATGTGGTGGGCTTGGGCTATAGGGTCGCGGTGTTCGTCGTTGGCGAGTTCCTTGAGGTGGCGCATCTCGTCCGTTGTTAGCTTGATGGTGATGGTGTTTGCCATTGTTGTCCTTTCTATTGTGGATCGTCGCCCCAGTCGGCCGTGGGCCACCTGCTGTCTGGCGTGTTCTGCCCGATGACCGTGAAGGATCGTTGGCTTTCGGTCCAGCCGCCGATGGTGGGTTCCGGTCGGGGCGGCGGTGGCGCCGGCTGCTGGTACGGCTGGGGCGCGATCATGAAGACGGGTGGTTGGTAGGGGTACGGTGATTGGTGCACCTGGGTCGTCTCGCGCTTCGGCTCCTCGCGCCTGCGGGTAATCGCGATGATCAGCAGGCTGGTGGGGATGGCGGCCCCCATTCCACAGAGCGCGCCGGCCAGCACGGCCAGGCTCTGGTCACTGAGCCGGTTGGTGACGACGATGGCGCCGACGGCAGCGGCCAGTATCAACGCCAGGCCGGCCGCGATGGACAGGCGGTTGGCGCGGCGCTTGCTGGGCCGGTCGGGTTCTGGTGGCGGTGGGTAGTATGGTGGTTGGTACATGGTCTCCTCCTCAGATGATCATCGCCAGTTGGCCGGCGTGGGCCTGCCGGGCCTGACGTGTTTGGCGAGCGTGCTGCGCGTGTAATTTGGCGTCGTGTCGCAGGTGACAGGCCTGGCACAGGGCGCGCAGATTGGACAGGTCGTTGTTCTCCGTGTCGTGGTCGGTGTGGCTGACGGTGAGCATCACCCGTGCTCCCGTTTCTGGTTGCCGGTAGCCGTTCCATGCCCCGCACTGCTCGCAAGCGCCCTGGGCGCGGATGAAGCGCACGTAGAGCGAGAGTTGTTCCCAGTCGGGCGGGTAGTTGGCGCGGCGTGCTGGCATTACGCTGTTTCCTTTGCTCGCAGCTGCTGCAGGATTGCGTGATACAGGCCGGTGACGTAGGCCTTGTGTAGTTGAATGCCTGCCAACTCGAGTATGCACCACAGGCAGAGCCTGGACGCGAAGTCCACTGGGTTTTCCGGTGACCACGCGAGGCGGCATCGGTGACAGCGCAGCAGTTCTAGGTAGGAGGTGGCTGGCTGGTGGCCATTACCCTTCGATTGCTTCTTCCTGAGTTCGGCTGGCAGCACCTGGCGCGCGTATTGCGCGATGGTGCGGGCGGAGTACCCGGTTTGCCGGGCGATCTGCACGTACGTCAGTGCCTGCTCCCGCATCTGCGTTAGCTCCTGCACCGTGATAGTTTCAGTGATTGGTCGTGGGTGTCCGCGCGGCATGTTCGTTGTGCTTTGGTGGTTCGTGTTTTGGCCAGTAGGCGAGGGCCTGTGTGATCTGCTGCAGCGTGGCTACGATGATGATGGGGCGCTTGGGGTCTGGGTGGGTGATCATGTATTGGTGGATGTAGCAGCAGGGTATGTCATGCACTGGGCTGCTCCTGTGTCTCCGCCTTGGCGATGACGCGCTGTGCGGTTTGGTACCAGGTGCCCTCCGCGGGCCGGCCGAAGAGTTGTTGGCACACCTCAGAGATGAATCCCCACCGGTAGCCGGTGCGGTCGGGGTCGTGCCGGTTGGGCCACAGGTTGGAGCGGCGGAGTTGGTCAGCGAGGACCTGGTCGGGGTCGGGCGACGCTGCGACCTCGACTGGCGTGGGTGGTGCCTGGAACAGTGGCTCGGCCTGGGGCTGAGTGTGGGGCATTCCGCTGATCACGTGGCGGATTTCTGCTTCGGTGACGTGGGCGGCTTGGAAGCGGATCACTAGTCCCTGAGCGACGGCGAGGAAGTCGCCACGGCCGGTCAGTTTCTCGGCGCCGGTCCCGGCCCACCCGGTGGCAGTGTGTGCGTCGGCGGTGCTGGTGACCTGGCCGACCAGGCGGACGGGAAAGTTGGCCTTGACGAGTGGGCCGAGGATCTGGGCGGTGGGTTTCTGCGTGGCGGCGACGATGTGAATGCCTGCGCCGCGGCCGCGCTGGGTTAGGCGGGTCAGGGCCCAGACGGCGGCCGGGCCACCCAGCATGAGGAGGTCGGCCAGTTCGTCGATGAAGAGGACGATGGTGGCCCTGTTGCCGGTAGCAGGATCGATTGGGTCATTGGCTTCGGGCGGGGTGGTGGGTGCGGTGGTGGCGTTGTCGTCGTCCTTGGCTGTGCGCTTGTCGAGCAGGGCGACGAGGCCCTGTAGTACGTTGAGCGCTTGGTGATTGTCGGTCACGGGTGGGATGGCGAGGTGTCGTAGGCCGGCGAATTGGTGGAAGGCCTGCCGGCCGTGGTCTATGAGCACCATGCGGAGGGCGGTGGAGGGGTTGGCCATGGCGAGGGAGAGGGCCATGGTTTGCGCGAGCGCAGTCTTGCCGCAGCCGGTGGTGCCGGCTATGAGGACGTGAGCGACGTCTGGCGACGGGAGGCGGAGCAGGAGCGGCGCGCCGTCTGCGGCCAGGCCGAGGATGGCGGTGATGGGAGGGATGGCGGTGGGCGGGGTGCGGTGGGCGAGGGTGGTCTGGAGCCGGTTGATGGGCCAGGCGAGGGATTGGTGGTCGATGAGTTGCTGGTAGAGTGGCAGTAGTCGCACGGGCTGGGGATCGTCGCGGGGGATCTCGAGCGCGACCGCTGCGCCCTGGCGGGCGACGCGGCACGTGGTGGCCTGGAGTGCGGCGGCGAATTCCTCTTGGAGTGCGGCGATGGGGTTGAGTTTCTGTCCGATGGCCGGGATGACCTGGAAGCGTACCCAGCGGGGGCCAACGGTCCCACCGGTAACCCTGGCCTGGATCTTGTGGAGTGACAGGATGTTGTCGATGCGGTCGGCCTGGAGTTCCAGGCGCTTGGCGGTGGCGCTGGTCGCGGGCCTGGTGGCGGGTGCACCTGGTGATAGTTGTGGCGTTTGAACTTGCATTTGGTAGCTCCTTGGTTATACTTGCTGGCGGGCGGGTGTGGGTAGCTCCACCTGCCCGGGCCCCGGGGGTTTGAGCCCCGGGGCCTGTTCGTTATTCCTGAGTGGTGTCGGTTTGCAGGATGGCAGGGCGGCCATTGCTGAACTCGTTTGGCATGGTGATGACGGTGTTGTCGTCCTCGTCGTCTTCGCCGTCGTAGTAGGGTTCGTCCTCTTCGTCGAAGGCGTCGTCGTCGCCTGCGGGTTGGGCCGGGTCGAGCTGCAGTGGAGGTAGGTCGTCGAGTGGATGGGTGATCAGGCCGCTGAGTGGGTGGTTTTCGGGTGGCGGGCTGTATGGGCTGTCGGTGTACACCTGCCATTGGTGTGCGCGGGCGACGTCGTGGGCCTCGATGAGGGCCATGACGATGGCCATGCCTTGGGGAACGGCGTCGATGGGGTTGAAGTCGATGGGAGCGTCGGCGTTGTGTGGGATGACGATGATTGCCTTGCGACGGTAGGAGTATAGGGCGTCCCAGCGTGGCCCCTTCCAGTAGTATGGTGGCTGATGGTTGTCCTCGAGGGTGTGGTCGATGGTGGAGCGGACCCAGTGCATGCACTCGTTGGTTAGTTGGGCGATGGTCTCGCCCCAGTTGCCGTGCACCTGGGCGGTAAGCGACATTTGAGGCGTGACGTTGTGGTGGTCGCCGAAGCTTCTGGTCTCGGCGTAACCGAAGGTTGCTTCGGTGATTGCGTCGGTGATGTTCATGGTTACCATTCTCCTTCTAGCAGTTTTTCTATCAGGTTGGTGGTCTCGTCGTCTTCGCCGGCCTGCGGCCCGGCGGTGGTCTGACTCGTCAATCCCCCGGCGAGCGCGTTCTTGATCATCCTCTCGCGTTGCCAGGGATCGGCGTCGGTGAGCTCCTGGAGGAATGTGAGCAGGGCAGGCCCATCCTCTGGCCTCCAGCGTAGGCGGCCAAGGTAGAATACTTCACCTGGTGCGATCGGCCTTCCCCTGCCCATTTCCTGATCTCCCTTGAATTTCCTGCGCAAACAATTCACGGGTGGAATTGTTTGCGCAAAGAATTCACTTGAAATAGTTCGCCCGGGTGGCCATCTTGGCGAGGCCCTCGGCGTTGGCGGTCACCGGGTGTTCTACGGTCTGGGCGTGTGGCCATTGCTGGCGCAGACGCTGGCCGTGGGCGAGGGCTCCGCCTCCGACGAGCAGGATGTGGAACTGGCGGGCCTTGTCGACTCGCTGCTCCACGTAGCGGACGACCTGGGTGCCGTGGGTTTGGAGTGCCTGGCGGACGATTTGGGTGACGTCCTGGACCTGCCCGGCGACGTAGACGTGCGCCTTTTGGCTGTTGACGATCGCGCGTGTGAGAGCGTCGGCCTCATAGAGAGTGAGGTTAAGGCCGTACGTGGCGTGGATGGTATGGGTGATGAGCTCGGCCGTTCGACGCATGCCGAGGTTTTCCCCACCCGTGTACCGGGTGCTGACCTGGGCGGCCTCGATGGCGACCAGGTCCAACGTATTGAACCCGATATCGATGATGAGGGTTGGGGCCCTGGCTGCCTCGCTGCCTTGGCACCATTGGCCGCTGAGGTTGAGGCCCCAGCTGAACCAGCCGGCCAGGGGCTGCGCCGCGGTGGCGCGGATCGCGGCGATGTCGAAAATGGCCGGCGTTCCGTTGAGGGTGAAGTTGTGGGTGCCGACCATCCACTTGGTCATGCCGTCCTGGAGGGTGCGGGCCTGCGCCCGGTCGAGGAGGATCTCGACGGGGAGGGCCAGCGCGATCTTGAGGGTGTGTGAGCCCCCGTTGAGGAAGGGCCAGAGCGCGGCGTAGAGCAGGGCCCTGGTGTCAGTGCCCTCAGTGAAGCGATCGAAGTCCATCCTCTCCACGGGGGTGGCGAAGCGGCCGACGGAGTGGCCGGCGAGGTATGACGTGCCGTCGAAGGTGACGACGTCTGGACGGGTGGCGCGGTCCTTGCCGGTGCGGACGATGCCGTCGAGTTTCAGCGCTCCGGTCGACGTGGTGCTTCCGACGGCGACCACGGATGGGATGGCGTTGGTTACCATCTGGCGCTCGATGGTGCCGTCGGGCATGGTGACCATGCGGACCTGGGCGGTCTTGACTCCGCCGTGTCCCAGGTCACAGCCGATGTCCTGGATTTCTTGCTGATTTGTAGCGGTCATGGTTGGTCTCCTTTCTTCTTACGCGTTTATGGCTCTGACATACGAGCTGCGTGGCTGTCCGTTGCCCATCACGATGATGGGGATAGCGATAGTCGGAAAGCGTCTGGTGCAGTAGGGGCAGGGTGGGCCACAGTGTCTGTTCTGTTTTTCGGCGTTGAAGTCCTTGCCGCAGTCTCGGCAGTGCCATACGTGGCTGTCGCCGGCGGCGTAGTTGACGCCCGGCTGGTACGGATATTCTGGTTGCGTGGCGGGAGTTAGCAGGGGCAGTTGGGCGGCCAGTGGCTGGGTGGTTTTGTGGACGAAGATCTCGTCGTGCGTGTCTGTCAGGTACCGACCGTCTGGTTCTCTGTGGATGTTGTGGATGTAGGCGGTGGATGTCAGGGAGGGATCGACGTAGGAAAGAGCGAGGGGGATGACGGGGTAAGGCCAGATGGTGAGGTCGGAGAAGGTGGCATGGAAGGTGTAGGGTCCCGTGATCTGCTTGACGCTGTAGGGGCCGGACTTGTAGGAGGTGGTAATGACGTCTCCGGTCGTGATGCCGAGGGTTTCTCTGTAGATGGCGCGGGCGGTTTGTTTCACAGGTCTCCTTTCAAGCGAATAATTGTAACTGCTCGCCCGGGAGGGCGATGGTGACTGGGTTGATGGGTGGCAGTTGGTGCTCTTCGATGAGCTTGTGTAGCTGGTTTAGTGCCAGTTGAACGTCTTCCTCTCTGAATCGGGTGAATGTGCCCCGGGTTTTCTTGCCTGTGTGCTCGTTCTGCTCGTGGGTCGCGTGGAGCGCGGTCTTGCAGTGGCGGACGTGCTCGACTGCCCATGCGATCTGTATGTCGGTGGGTAGACGGTCTACTCTCACCCAGTCGCGGATCTGGAATCGATCCGCTGTCCAGTGTCCGATAGAGAAGGTGGCGTAGGAGGTGGGGTCGGGGCCGATTTTGCCGAAGCGGTCGGGGCCGATGGTGGCGACGGTGTGGAGGTCGGCGGTCCACAGGTTGCGCCAGGTTGTACCAGGCAGGTTTTCCATAGTCAGGTCGGGGATCAGGATGTACGCAGGTTGGTAGGTCTGCCGGGTGCGGAGCGATTGGATCTCGGCTTGGCGCTTGGCTTCGCGGTACTGGGCTGCCTGCTCGGGCGTTTGCACGTCTTGGGGAATGCACGTGTATATGGCGGTCACGGTCGGTCTCCTTTCGTTTGATCTGTGAACCACTTGAGCTTTTGTCCAAAGTTGAAATGCTCGGTTGGGATCTCCACGTGGCACCCAACCGTGTTCAGGCGCCGCTGGAGGTACGGCGCGTACGTGTGGCTCACGTGCAGGTGGATCACGTCGCCGGCGTGAATTTCGCCCGTGCTGATGAGCTGACGGACCACCTCGAAGGCCCATTCGGCGCGCCGGCGTGCTTTGGCGGTGACGTCGCGCCAGACGGGGTTTAGCACGTGGTCGGCGACGTGATAGGGTGTGGCTGCACCTGGGCCGTTCAGGATTAGGGTCTGGCGGCAGTGATGGTGTGCCCAGTACAGTTGCTTGTCGAAGAGTTGTCTTCCAGGTGCGCTCTCTGGGCTTGGAGCCTGGATGATCGAGATGTGGCGGGCGGGCGGCAGCCGGTCGTTCGCGTTTTGGAAGATGAGCGCGGTTTCCTGATTGACGGTGGGGTAGTCAGTGCCATGCTGCTGGGCGGTGATGTTGCGGTAGTGTGACGGGATGGTGTAGCGGAGCTTGCGGCCGGTGAGAGTAAATCCCATGGCGGTGCAGAGCGTTTCGGTGTCGGCGGTGATGGGGACCACGCGGCCTTTGTGGATCTTGTCGCCCAGGATCAAAAGCAAAGTGCCACTCGGGCACAGAACGCGCCGGCATTCGCGGTAGACCTGCGCCATGATGCGCAGGTACGTTTCGTAGACGTGCACGTTGGCTATCTGCCGCGGGTCGAACCCGTAGCAACTGCCCGTCGGACCGGGGTTGTGCGTCAGTTGGTTGCCGCTCTTGGCGTTCCACGTGGAGAACGTGTCGAAGTACGGGGGCGAGGTGATGATCACTGGGATGCTGTTGTCGGCGAGCGGCAGGTGGCCGGCGTCCCAGCGGGCGACCTGCGCCGGCGCGCTGAAGAGGCTTTTACTGCGGATCCGCAAGGCGTTCTGGTTTAGCAGCTGGGCGAGGTGTGCCTCGACGTCGCCGGTGATGACCTGGCGGCCGGTGTACGTGGCGAGCAGGATGGACCCTGAGCCACCGAATGGGTCGAGGACTATCTGGTGGGTTTCGGTGTAGAGGTGCAGGAGCCGGCCCAGCCAGTTCAGGTTCGTCTTGGCGGGGTGCTGGAATGACTGTTCATCGAAGCACAGATTACGTCTTTGATGGTGGTCTCTTCGGTATTTCACGGGCACGCTGGCGCCCGAGTTGGTTTGTGCGTTTAGGATTGTCATTGCTTCTTGACCAGGATGTCCTTTAGCTCTTGTAGTGCCCTAAGTTGTTCGATGAGTGCTCCCTCGATGCTGGCGACTGCGGAGTAGACCATGATTGGCGTGAGGGCGTTGTCGTCTTGTGCCAGGCGGATGGTCTCGACATCGGCGTGTATGGAGTCGTTGGCATCGGTGGCGGTCTCTAGCTTTCTTTTTACTATGCTACCTGTTGGGTTCAGGCGGTCTATTCGTTTCATGGTCGCGCCTCCTGGCGGTTGCGAGGGCGCGGTGATTCTGCAGTGTCTCGGCTTGCTGTCGGTGACGGCAATACCTCCAGATGGACCCGGCCGTCATCGGCGCGCCGCTGGCGGCGAAGCATGCCAGCATCCACAGGGCGGCTCTCCAGGTGGTGAGGTGCCCGGCGCCGGCGATCGTGACGGCGCTGCCGGCGATGACCAGGAGAGACGTGTAACCTCGGTCGTGGTGGCGGTTTTCCAACCACGTGACGATGGCGTTGTAGGCGATACCGAATGCGAGGAGGGCGGTGAGGGTGAGGGCCACGCGGGCGCGCGTGGGCTCTTGGCGGTGGTTTTGTGGCATTTCGTGGTCTCCTTGTCGGTGTTCTCTTGTCTTTTACTATTTCTGGTTAAGTGTTAAGTCTTTAGTATACTAATGTTGTGTACCCGCCATAAGGGCCTTGTGGCGGTGACATAAGGCCCTTATGTACCCGCCATAAGGGCGGGGATTTGCTTGTGTACCCGCCATAAGCAAATCAGTGGTCGGCGGTGAGGGAGGGCAGTGTGAGTTGTTGCCATTCGTCGTAGTTAACCTTTGTGCGAGCGAGTTGTCGATCGTGTCGTGCCTGGAGGCGGGGCGTGAGTTTGGCGACCTGGGTGGGCGTGAGCAGTGGCAGGGCGTTGAGGACTTTGAAGACATAGTAGGTCTGGCGACCGGTGCCGTAGCGCCTGGGCCAGACGATTCTTTCACTTTCGAGCACTTCGAGTGCGCCGATTACGCGGTGGTGGTTGGTCCAGGCTGCGCGGCCGAGAATCTTGTGGCGGTCGCGTCTCGCGCAGATGTCTGCGATCGTCTGGATGCTGGGCCAGTCTGGTTTGATGTGCTCTGCCCAGGCCGCTGGAAAGGATCTGAGAGTGAGCCAGAGGGCGAAGGGAGAGGGTCCGAGGAGGGGTTGCCAGAAGTCGAGGGCGTAGTTGGTGACGATGACGTAGCCGGCTTCCTGGGGGTTAAAGTGCACGAGTTCGATTGCGAAGCGGGTGGATGCTGGAATGCTGGGGTGGTCGCCTTCTACTTCTTCTGACTGGTCTGCTTCGGGGTGGGTGATGGTATGGAGGGTCTCGGCGTTGGTCGGGTAAGCGCCGGTGAAGGCCAGGTCGAGTGGGCGGCCGGCGACGCGGGCGAGTGTGCGCTTGATGGTGGGGCCGAGGCGGTTCTCCAGCCAGTCCTTGGCGAAGGCGCTCTTTGCTGTGATTGTCAAGGTGCTGCCGGACAGGGTGGCGGTGCTTTCGTACAGCCAGGTTTCGAAGGCGGCCTCGGTCATTTGGAGCTTGAGTTGTTGGAGCGTTTGTTGCCACAGGTCCGTTGGTGTCATCGTGGCTCCTGAGTGTGTTGGTCTAGGCGCCGGCTGGCGCCCCTGAGCAGGCCGTGGACGAGGAAGCCGAAGGTGGCGCCGGCGGACAGGCCGGCCAGGCAGAATAGGGCGTTGGTGATGTATTCGCTCATTTGTTCTATTGTGCTCCCGTCGTGTCGTTGTATAATTGCTGGGAAGGGCTGTCACTTGGGCAGCGTCAGCCCTCCCCGTCATCGAAGCACATCGAGGACCACAATGACACAGCGGCCGTCAACGTGCAGTCGGTCCGATCTCGCTCGCGCTGGGCGCGGGTGGGTTCGTATCGTGTGCGTGTTGAGCGGCCGTTTTTCACATCATGGGCTTGGGGGCTGTGGGTGTTGTCTTCGTGGGTGGCACGGTACTTGTCGGACTGCTACGCCCTTGCGCCTGGTACGCAGGCGCTGTACTCATATCATTTGGGGGCCTTCGCGGCGGCAGTGGGGCCGCTGCGGGTGGAGTCTGTGGGCGCAGATGTGGTCCGGGAGTACCTGGGGGGCCTGCACCGGCGGGATGGGAAGCCGTACTCGCCGTATTACCTCGACCAGGTCTATCGGTCCCTCAACACGTTTTTCGCGTGGGTTGTGCGAGAGGGGGGACTGGAGTTCAGTCCCATGCTGCGGGTACGCCGTCCGCGTGTGCCAAAACGCAAGTCTCCGCGTCTGACGCTCGACGAGGTGGAGCGTCTACTGGAGGCCGTGAAGCGCGGGGGGAATGCGGCCCGGGACCTGGCGATGGTGTGCCTGGCGGTGGACAGTGGTTTGCGCCGGGGGGAGATTGTGGGTCTACGTCTGGATGGTGTGGACCTGGAAGGTGCCAGGGTGCGCGTACTGGGCAAGGGCGACAAGGAGCGTGACATCCCGATCGGGCCGGTCACGGTGACTGCGCTGGCGGCGTGGCTGGCGTTGAGGCCGGCCGTGGGGTGTGATGTGGTGTTCGTGACGTCTGGGGGTGGCGCGTTCACGAAGAACGGCATCCAGACGATGATGCACCGGCTGAAGGCTCGGGCGGGTCTTCCTCACCTGCGCTGGCACCTGCTGCGCCACACGTTTGCGAATCACTTTATCAATGGTGGTGGCCCGCTTCGGATGCTGCAGAAGATACTGGGCCACGCGTCGATCACGACGACGGCCAGCATCTATACGGATCCGGAGTTGCCAGAGCTGCGCAAGGCGCACGATCGTGCGTCGCCGCTGGCCCAAATCAACGGCAGGCACCCAGGGGGTGAACGTTAGCTATCTGAGCTAACGTGCACTGTGCACGCTATCTTCCCAAGCTGAATGTCATGGGTTCGAGTCCCATCACCCGCTCTCCCGGTTGAGACCGGGAGCCCTCTCGTGTGAAAGTTTGTTAATGTGCGGAGAGCCCGAGGGGGCCGTGAGCCGCCAGGTCTGTACGGGCCTGGCGGCTTTTTCTATTGCTGGCGCTTCCTGAGTAAGGCGTGGACGGTGTCGGCGTAGACACGGATGGGGGAGTTTTTCTTGGTGGGGTTCAACTTGTACGCCATGATTTGTCGGGCGTGCCAGAGCCGGATCACGGTGACGGGGCTTACCCCGAGCAGTTCGGCTGCTTCTTTGGTCGTGATCGTGGCGGGGTCTCCCTTTTCGATGGTGGTGGTTGGCTTGCCCTTGGTGTAGCTGGGGTAGCCCTTGAGTATGGGGCGATCTTCACGGGTGAAGACCAGTTGGCTGATGGTGGTGGGGTCTGGCTTGCGGTGCTTGATCTCTTCGCGGAGGGCGGCGGCCAGGTCTTTGTCGGCGAGTCGAACAGCCTCGATGAGCATCTGGCCAAGTTCGTCGGTTGAGGCAATGTCGAGCAGCCGTTCGTAGCTGGCGCGCGGGTCGGGTTGGGTGGCGGTTGGTTTGTCGTCCACTGGTGTCCCTCCGGTTCATGTACCACAAGTAACACAAGTATAACATATCTTTCGGGGCTTGGCAATAGAACAGGTGTTCGTGTTGGGGGTTAAGTCAGGTCCTTCCGTCAGGGGGTAAGTCAGGTCGTTCCGTCAGGGGGTAAGTCAGGTCCTTCCGATTGGGGTAAGTCAGAGTCCTTCCGATGGGAGTAAGCAGGGTCCTTCCGTCAGGGGGTAGGTGAGGTCCTTCTGATGGGAGTAAGCAGGGTCTTTCCGTCGGGGGGTAAGTCAGAGTCCTTCCGTCAGGGGGTAAGTTTGATCGTGTTGATGTGGAAGCCGAAGGCCCCGACCGTGGGCGGGGGTGACTGGGTCAGGGCCTTCGCAAATTGGCGCGGGGGGTGCCTCGCGCCGTGGATGCCGTCATTGTAGCACGGTCGCTATCGTTGTCAAGTCACTTCCAGCGCGTGCACCTGTCTACCAGGTCGGGATCAACTCCGTGCGCCTTGTAGAACGCCGGTGGCGACTGCCAGTTGTAGCGGCGATCAGATCCGGAGAACTGGTTGGGTTTGGGGATACCTGCGTAGTTGAGGATGCATAGCTGCTCGTGCAGGTGGGCGCCTGCGTAGTAGCCGTCTGCGTTCCCGATCGCGCCGATGTCGTTGCCCACGTGGACGGTCTGGCCGGTGGTGATGGCCATGCTAGCCAGGTGCCAGCCGGCCCACACGATGACCTCCCCGGCCGGCGTGATGCCTACGATCTGGATCACGCGCCCCACGCTTCCGGCCCAGTTGTACGCGCTCGTGACCTGGCCGCTGAATGGGGCGACCAGGGGCTGCCCCAGATCGGTGTTTCCGCCTGATTCCAGGTTCCAGTCTGCGCACAGGGCGGGGTGTGGAAGGAGAAAGGCAAAGGGGGTGCGCTGGAGCAGGGCGCGGGCCTGGGCGACGTAGGGGCCGTACCGTTGGCTGGCCTCGTACCACTCGAGGTCAGGGTTTTTCATTGGCAGGCGGAAGCTCGTGGCGAGGGGGAACGCGTTTTCTTCTGGTGGCGGCGGTTGGTTCTCGAGGAAGAGGTGGACCTCTGGGAAGGACAGGCGGTAGCAGTTGGGGCCGGCCTTGATGACGAGTTCGACGGGTGTGGATGCGAGGTCTATGGTGGGTATGTTCACTATTTAGTCCTTGGTGATGACGAATAGCAGAGTGTGCGCGGTCAGGTGTGGCGGGAGGAGGTGGTGGTGGGCGAGGAAGTAGTTGTGTGGTGTGCAGATGTCGTACTGGATGTTGAGATGGTGGATTGTCCGCATGAGAGCGGCGGCGTGGTGGTACGTGACGAGCCAGCGGTGGCGGTCTATGTTAGGTGCGAGGTGGTGGTTGCCTCCGATGGTCCCGTGGAGTAGGAAGGTGAGACGGTGGATGACGGTGGCCTCGTTGGGGAGGGAAATGAAGAGCGTGCGGCGCGTGATGCGCAGCAGTTCTCGTAGCGCGCCATGCAGGTGGTCGAGGTGTTCCAGCACGTCCAGCGCGGCGACCATGTGGAACGATGCGTCGGGCGCAGGGATGTGGTGTTCGAGGTTCCATGTGTAGTCGTGGCCTGGGACGATGTCGGCGGAGGTGTACGTGCAGCCGGGTGGGAGGTAGGTCATTAGGCGGCGATCGCGGGCGCCCGCGTCGAGGAATGTGCCTGCGGTGGCGTGCTGGCCTACGATCTCGTATCTGCTGCGGGTGGTTAGGGTTGGCATTAGCTGGCGGTGGTTGAATTTGTGATCAGGCCGAGCGTGGCCAGTGCCGCGAGTAGGTTGGCCAGTGCCCCCTCGGTTTCGTCGCGTGCGCCGGTGACGGTGACGGGCGCGTTGGTGGTGAGGACGTGGATCATTTGTTTCTCGTCGGCCTCGGGCAGTTGCTCGTCGATTGTGAAGTGGGATGTTCTCCCTGAGTCGGGTAGATCGGTGTGTGCGTATGGTCGGTCGGTCATGGTGTCGTCAGTTCCACGGGGTGGCGCACTTCGATGGCCTCGTCGTTGAGCGTTTCGCGGATTGCTCGCTCGTTGTCTTTCCAGTCGTCGTCGCGTTGAAACGGTGGGATCTGGTAGAGCTGGATGAGGCTGGTGATGAGGTCGCCGACGTGGGCGATGTGTGGCGGGTGTACGGTTGTGGTCATTTCGTCTCCTTTGATTTGCGGGCGACCACCCAGACGGTGAGTGGCCAGGCCGGCCAGTTGCTGGTGGCGATCCGGTGGATTGGGTGGTGTGGGTTTGGGGGCACCTGGTGGCGGCGGAATGCGACCCACAGGCATACGAGCGGGTTGCCCCAGCCTGCGGCTTCCAGGATGTCTCCGTGTGGTTGCGCGAGGAGACGGAGGCCGGCGGGGGTGAAGCGCCAGTAGTCCTCGTAGTCGTCGTAATCGCCGCCGTGGTGGATTGCGTTCACGCAGCAGGTGGTGGCGACGACGAGGCCGCCAGGGCGGGTGACGCGGAACAGCTCGGCGATGGCCTGGGCGGGGTTGCCGGCGACGTGCTCCAGGACCTGGTCTGCGGCAGTGCAGTCGAACGTGTCGGCGGCCAGGTCGAGGTGGCGGATGTCGTAGGCGGGGTACTCGGTGGTGAGGGTGGACCCGGGCGGGTAGCCGAGTATGCGGCACAGGACGTCGGAGCGGCTGATGGAGAGTGCCTGGCCATGGGCCAGGGGGGCGTATTCGCTGAGTGATTCGTACATTTGGTAGCGGCTGATGTGCATCGTGGTCGCTCCGTTCACTCGGCTATGGAGTAGCGGACGGACAAGGCGTCGATGCGGATGTCCTGCTTGCTTGCGCTGGCGTTGTTGTCGTCTATGATCACCCGCACCTGCAGGGTGAAGAACGAGGCCTTGAGGTTTTCGGTGTTGGCGCGGGTTACGTTGGCGGTTGTGGTTGCGGTCGTCCAGTCTGTTGCGCCATTGAGACGGTAGTAGATTTCCGGCTCGACGTTGGCGTTGGCTGCGGTCAGCAGGACGGTGATGGAGTTCAGATACTTCTGTTTGCCCGGGCTGGACATATCCAGCCACGCGGTGATCAGCGTGCCGTCGGCCAGGTCGGTGTTGGCGGTTTCGTGCGTTCCGCCGAGGTGGTAGACGCCCTCGCCGCTGGTGGCGTGGTTGCCGGACATTACGATCTCGGTGCTGCTGAGTACGCTGATCCATGGGACGTAGCCGGAGACCACGGCCGGCGACAGGATGGGCAGGTCTGCGAAACCGTCGCCCAAGAGGACTTTCACCACCTGGTCGCCGCCCGTGTCCAGGTTGTAGAAGACGAGGTTGTTTTGCCAGGCGACGAGGCCGGTTACGTCGTTGGCGGTGACCGGCACGGCGGTGACGGTGGCGGTGAGTGTGATCTGGGTCCCGTTGAACGCATAAATGGGGACGTCGCGCGTGCTGTCGAACCGGTTGAGGCGGCCTGGTGAGAAGTAGATTTCGTCTCGGAAGTGGGCGAAGAGCACGCCGTAGTCTGGGAGGTCGCCCGAGCCGGGGACGGTGGCGATTTGCTGCATTCCTTTTGGTGTGGCCGTGGCGGCATCCGGTAGGCGGTAAATAGCCATGCTGCCGTCGTCTCGTGTGGCAAAGAGGAGCAGGTATCCCCTGAATGGGGTGGCATACTGAATGTCCATGCTGCCGATCGGCGTGTAGTGTGTTTCGAAGGCGTCGTCCGTAGCATTCAGGCGGTAGACGGTCCCGGCTTCCGTGATCATGTACATTCTGTCGCCGGCGGGAAACAGGAGCCAGGCGTCGGCCGTGCCGTAGAATTCGGTCAGCCCTCCTGTGTAGTCTGACCCCCTGTACACCTTCTTGTCGGCGCCTATGACGTACAGGTCGCCGCCCCAGTACGACACGTTCATCTGATCTTTGCCACCGAGTGACGCGGTGGCGCTGGTGACGTCGTAGATGGTACCCTTGATGGTCCAGGTGGATGAAAAGTACGTGAGGACGATCTTGGTGGCGGGCGTGGCGGTGTCCTGGCCGATGACCACGTACGTGTTGTTCGCGTCATCCCAAAAGCCTCCGCGAATGTTCTGGATGCCGGCGCCCAGGTCCAGGATGGTGGACCATGCGTCTGTGCGTCTTAGCAGGCCGTGCTGGTCGGGCAGCAGGGCGGTCAGTGAGGAGAGGTCGCCGGGCTGCCGGTAGACGTTCATGCCAGGGCGGCTCCACTCGCGTTGCACGAACTCTTTGTTCAGGATTGCCATGGGCTGGGCTCCTGATAGAACCAGCGGCAGAAAGAGGATGATAGCGAGGGCGCGTTGAACGCTTGCCATCGTGGTGGTCTCCTTTCGTTGGGTTTAGCGTTCATTGTAGCACCTTTTGGAAGAATTGTCATGCTGGTGGCCTGTTGTGGCGGTTGGCGGTCAATGTGCGTCGTTGTACATGGTTCCCCAGGGCGTGAGGTGGCCGGTATCCCAGTCCAGGAGGGGCGCGTCGCTCACGTGTGTGGCCGGCAGCCGGTTGGCGAACCAGGCGTAGCGGGTGACGCGCGGGTTTGCGTTCATCCAGGTGATGAATGTGTGTGCCTGTGCCGGGTCGGTGAACGAAAACTCGGTAACCCACACTTCGGGCACGCCCCACTGGTCGGCCCAGGTGATGAACTGTTCTACGAGTGCCTGGCATTGTGCGGCCGATTGCTTGTAGCAGTGCGCTGCGAGGGCGTCCAGTCTGGGCGGTTCGGTGTACGTGTCGATGTGTGCCTGGCGGAACTCGGGCAGCCAGTTGATGTGCAGTTCGGATGGTGCGGGGGCCACGACTTTGCGGTCGGCGATGATGGGGAGCAGGCGGTGGTATAGAATTGCGGCCTGGCTGGGCGTGATGGGCAGGATCAGGTCTGGCTCGTTGAAGAGCATCAACCAGTTGGAGTTGCCGCCGATCGGGGCGGGGCCGTCGATGAGTGCGGGTGCGTCGGTGGCGCAGCTGATCATCGGCACGTTCTCGATGCCCTGGCACGTTGCCGGTTGCGCAGACCATCCGTATTGCCAGGATCCGCCGACGGCGCGCACGTCGGCGCACGGGGTGTGGGGATACAGGGCGACGCCTTTTTTGTTGGGCCAGTTGCGAGCGGCGGAGGGCAGGTAGAGTTGGGCGAGTTCGCCGCGTAGGGTGGGCATGGGCGGGCGGCAGGCGGGTGTGCAAAGCGTGGCGCAGGTGATGATGAGGAGTAGGGGGGCTGGGTGTGTCATGGCGTTATTAGGCCCATCCCCCCGTGTCGCCGTCCCACCTGTCGAGTGTTGGCCCGACCGCGATTCCGGAATGCCGGCTGGCCTGGCGGCGGCCGAGCGCTCTTAGGCCTCGCTCGAACTCTCTCAGGCGGGCCTCGGCCCATTCCCTGAGCTTGGTCGGCGTAGACCTGCCCGGCTGCTCTTGCTCCCGCTCTTGCGCTACGTAGCCGCATGCACCTGTAACGATCAGGCTTTCGGCGTCGTCGGGTATGGTCGTGGCGGAGGCGGAGTCGAGGCCGTCCAGAGAGTGCAGGCGGGTGTAGAAGACGCGGACCACGTCGCCGCTCTGTGGCTCGTCGCCGTCTTTGATGAACAGGATGTTGCCGGGCCACTGCTCGAAGTTTCGCCAGTCTGGGGGATAGGCGGGCGCGGATGAGTTGTAGTTCCACCATACTCGGTAGATCTGTACGTAGTCGGTGATGCTGGAGGTGTCCACCTCGCGGCCGTCTGCGGCCAGCGTGAGGCTGGTTTCGGTGCGGTCTGGGTTGACCTCGCTGTATCGCTGGATCGCCCAGCGCAGCGCCTCGTCTATGTCGTCTTGGGCGTACGCGTACGCGTAGCGTTGCCAGGCGGGCGGTTTCTGGCCCATGCCGTAGCGGAAGTTCTTGCCTGCGTTGTCGGCCCATTCGTGGAGGCGCTTCACGACGTCGTGGTCGGTGGTCATGCTCTCGGAGAGTTCGATGGCTCTGGAGAGTGCGGCGAAGTGCGCGGCGCCGGTGACCAGAAAGGAAAGGTCCTCGTCGGGGATCGTGGTGGCAGTTGCGGAATCGAGCAGATTGAGCGTGTGGCGCTTGTTGTACCAGATGCGGACGACGTCGCCGGATTGGGGCTCGAGGGGGTCGTCTATGTACAGGATTGCCCCGGGCCACACCTTGAACTGCCGGTAGTTGGGCGGGTAGCCAGGTGTCGATACGTCGTAATCCCACCAGACCTGCTCTACGCGCAGCAGGCCGGTGATGGTGGAGATGTCTATTTCTCGGCCGTTGGCCGAAAGGGTTATGGTGGTGAGGGCGGCGAACGGGTTTTGCCTGGAGTATTGATCGACGGCCTGTGTGATTGCCTCGTCGAGGTCGGTGGTGGCCCAGCGCAGGTTCGTGCTGTCCTGTAGGTATGTTTCTACCCGGTCGCGCAGGGTGGTGAGGGTGGCGCTTGAGGCGGTGACCACGAGCGGCTCGGTGAATCCGCTGGCGTTCTCGAGGGCCGTGCGGATCCGCAGGCGCAGGGAGGACAGGGTGGCGGACCCTGCGCCGGAGACTGGAGTGCCGGTTCCTGATCCAACGGCCATTAGTGTGCGGCTCCGGCGACGACTGAGGCGATGGCGGCGGCCAGGCTGCCGCAGGAGAGGCAAATGATGAGTGCAATCATAGCGGCCATGGCGATGGTGACCGGGTCGGCGGGTGCATTGTCGTGGCGCATGCCTATGACGTGGGGTTTCTTGGGCCGGCCGTTGTTGCCGTTCATCTGAGAAACCTCAGGAGCCTCAGGGCTACGGTAGCCGCGATGATCAAGAGGATTAGACCGGCGATCAGTGCGGTGGTGAGGGGGCTGGGCAGGCGGTCGGGATCCGGTCGATCTGGTGTTTGGTTCTGGTGGCGATTGTTCGACTTGCTCATGGGCGGTGTTTCCTTACGGTGAGGAGATGGTGAAGAGGGCGAGGTGGGGGAGGACGAGGACCAGGTAGAGAATCACGGCGAGGACGTGTATGGCGATGTCTGTGCGGCGTTCGTTCATGCCACCGTCTCCGTATCCGGGTTGGTGAATGAGTACCCGGACTTTTTTCTGAACAGGTAGTACGTGCCGGCGTCCAGGTACAAGACTACCTGGCCGCTGTCGTCGGTGTAGGCGGAGGTGACCTTGTTGGCGCCGGCGGAATCCGTGCAGGCCCATACCAGGCAATCGGCGATCGGGAGGCCGGTGGCGGAGTCGGTGAGGGTGTATGTGAATGCGATGGCCCCGACGGCGGGGGCTTCGACGGCGGCCTGAGTGAGGGCGTAGCCAGTGGTCCCGGCGACGATGTGGCCGGTGAGGACCTCGTCCCAGACCGCGTCTGCGATCTTGGCGGCGGTGATGGCGTCCAGGAGATCGTCGAGGGTGGTGCCGGTGTCTAGCAAGACGGCGTCCAGGTCTACGCCGGCGGCGTGGAGGCTGTCGGTGGATGGTACGAAGGTGCTGGTGTCGCCCGCGCCGAGTGCCCTGGACAGGATGGAGTTGTCGACCAGCTCCGTGGTCATATCGGCGGCAGCGGTGGCCACGGCGCACAGGTGGTCGAGGTTCAGGGCGACCAGTGCGTCGTTGACCTCGCTCTGGATCTCGGCGTCCCACGTGGCGTTCCACGGGATGGCGGTCAGGCCGGCCCCGAGTGCGCCGATGACGGCGGTGTCCAGGAGTATGCTGTCTACGATGCCGTCGAGGGTAGTGCCGGTGTCTTCGAGGATGGCGTCGACGTCGGTCATGAGGGCGTGGAGTGCGTCGGTGGAGGGGACGAAGTTGGAGGTGTGGCCTGAGGCGATGATGCGGGAGAGGATGGTGTTGTCGGCGAGCTCGGTCGTCATGTCGGCGGTAGCGGTGGCCTGGAAGCACAGGTGGTCGAGGTTGTACGCGACGAGTGAGAGCCCAACGGCCTTGGCGATGGCGTTGGCTGCGACGGCGGTGGTGCCGACGTCGGCGGCGAATGTGGCGATGTCTATGGCAGCGTCGGCGATCGCCGCGGCGGTGATAAGGCCGTCGGTGATCTCGGCGGCGTGGACCTGGAGCTTGTCGGTTGAGAAGAGTGAGTCCCAGACTTGTTGCGGCATGATCATGAACTCGACCCACACGGGCAATGCGCCGGCCTCGTTGACGGCGAGGATGAGGACGCCGGCGGTGTTCGTGTCGGTGGCGTCCAGGGGGCACGTGTACCAGCCGTTGTGCTCTGCGTCGTGGGTGCAAGCCGTCGCCTCGTTCTTGTTTTCGAATGCCCCGCCGTTTTTGGATAGGTGGACGTCGCCCTGGTCTATGGTGAGTGCAATCTCCGCCGTTACGCCGTCCGTCGAGTCCAGGAACGGGCCGATCATCACCGTTACGACGGTGTCCTCGCGTAGGAATAGCATCAGTTGGTTCTCCTGCGGCGGTAGTAGTCCACCACGGGTGCGATGAGGGCGATGCCGCTCTCGTAGATGCCGAGGACCTCGGTAGCGGACAGGGCACGGTCGAACACGGCCAGCTCGTCGATCAGGCCATCCCAGTACGTTGAGCCTCCATCCTGCTTGCCGACGAACACGTCCGCCGCTTTGTCCGCGATGCCGCCGGTGTAGTCGAGCGGGTTCGATGCGCCGTTACTGTCGAGCAGTCCGTCCACGTAGATTGACACGTGGGCGCCGTCGTACACCCCAGCGACGTGGTGCCACACGTCGTTGGCAAACGTGGTGGCCCCGACGGATGTGACGGACGCTGTGCCGTTCGAGGACAACAGGAATTCCACGACGTGGAGCACGGCGCCGTAGCGTAGCTTGTAGCAGCGCTGGTTGGAACCGGTCTCGTACTTTGAGATGATTACGCGCTCCTCCGTCTTGCTCTCGAGTTTGACCCAGGCGACGATCGAGATGTTGCCGATGATGTCGAGCCCGGTCTGGGCTGCGTCCGTGATACTGAGCGACTCGCTGCTCCCTGACTCGAAGTCGGCACAGGCCACGCCCTCTTTGTAGTCCACGGCGTTCTGACCGACCGTGTTGTTGTCGGCCAGGTCGTTGTTGTTGGCCGTGAAGTCGTAGCGCACGCCACTGGCCTCGTCGAGAGACCAGAGAGCGACGAGGTTGGGATCAGACTTGTAGACACCCATGTTAGAGCTCTGGCTGGGGCGGGTACGGAGTGCTGGTCGGGTACGGTGTCTGATCACAGGCAGGGACCGGCCGGCATGTGGGGACAGCGGCGGGCGTGTAGGTGGGCTGTGGAACGCAAGGCCCGGGCTGCGGGCAGTCGTGGTACCACTCGTGGATGGTAACGGACGGCGTTGCAGTTGGCGGTGGGGTCCGGCTTGGCAGCAAGACCGTCGGTGTGGGCGGTGGGCTGATGGGCGATACGATGGTGGGCGTGGGCGGTGGGCTGATGGGAGAGATAGGCGAGTCGAACGGGTTGGATGCTCGCATGGTGGCAACGAGGCCGGCGATGATGGGGGCGATGCCGATGACGTTTTTGATCCAGGGTTTCATGGCGTTCTCAGCTTTCGAACCACACGGTCACGTCGGCGTAGTCGTCCGCGTTCGCGCCGGCGATCTTGGCGGCCAGCCGGCCGCATACTACGAATGGCTCGTGGACGTTGTTGTTGGTTGCGTAGATGATGGGGGCGTTCAGGCTGGTGACGGTTGCCCGGCGGGGGTAGAGGGTGACGTCGGTGGCGGCGTTCTGGAGGTTGACGATGTACTCGGTGGCGTTTGGGTCCTCGGCCTCATAGAGATAGAGGTCGGTCGTGGCGGCGGGTGGTGTGTTCTTGTATGCCACGTGGACCTTGAGGATCTTCCCCATGACGTGCGGGCTGTAGGCGGTGGCGGTGGCGGATCCATTGGCGCCGGCGGCAGCGCCGGTCGATATGGTGATGCGGTCGATCATGCTTCCTCCTGTTCGATGGTGCCGTTCTGGCGGGTGAAGTAACGAAAGCCCAGCGTGTCGGTGGCCACCGGGTCGTTTTTGAGTGCAAACGTGGCACGGGCAGCGCGGAAGGCGAAGTCGGGCGTAATTCTGGGGAAGGCGACCAGGATGCGGAAGTAGAAGCCCAGGAGGTCGGCCCCGACGAGGCGGATCTTGGCGGCGTAGTTCTGGCCCGGTCCTCCTACGACGCATTTCGCGCCGGCGTCGAGCAGGGCGGTGAGCATTGGCGATGGTATGATGTCACCGTTTGCTTTCTCGCACAGGTGGCAGTTGGCGGCGAAGACGATGGTGTTCGTGAGGTTGGCGCGCCGGATCTGGTGGTCGCTGACGGCGGTGATGTAGCCGTCGCCGTACCAGTACGGTTGTGATGGTAGGCCGTGCAGCTTGAAGTAGATGAAGTCGTAGCCCTCGAGCCAGGCCGGCTCGAACGTCTGCATGATGACGGGCGGCGAGGTCAGCGGGGTGACTCCCGCCGCCCGTTTCACGCTTGCCTCGAAGGACTTGGCGCAGTATGCGAGTACCTTCAAGTCGCTCCTAGTTGTGGTAGAGCATCAGGCAGATCCAGGCGGTGCCGTTCCACAGCAGGGTGGCGGTGTCGCGCGTGGCTAGAACCAGGTCGGCCGTGCACTCCACGGTTCCGCCTGTGCCGTCCACGGTGATGGCGGCTGAGTTGATGTTCTCCAGGATGAGGATGTCGCCTGCCCGTGTGCCTGCGACGATGGGGATGGAGGTGGACGTGGTGAAGGCGGCGCCGGTGGTGGTCGTGATCGGCTGGTAGGTCCCGGTTGGGGTTATGCTTTCGCCGTCGGCGATGGAGACGGCGGCCTGGGCGGACAGGTTCATCCACGTGCCGATGTCTACCAGGGAGGCGAACGTGGCGTTTCCGACGGACGTGACGGTGCTGGACAGGGTTACCGCTCCCCCGACCTCCATGGTACCCTCTACGAACGCGTCCTCCCCGTCTAGCGTGACGGATGGGTTACCGTTGCCAACTTTTAGGTTGCCGGTCAGGATGTTTACGCTGCCGGTGGCTTCCGGTGTGATGCCGATGGTTCCGTTGGTGGAGTTGACGATCGTCTCGCCATTCTCGAGGTTCACCGTTCCTGACAGCGTGGTTGCGCCTCCGACCTCCAGCGTGCCCTCGATGAAGCCGTCTTCGCCGTTGAGTGCGACGGACGGGGCGCCGTTGCCGACCTTCAGGTTGCCGGTGGCGACGTTGACGAGGCCGGTGGCGGTCACGGTGATGCCGATGTTGCCGTTGACGGTGTTGCCGATGGTCTCGTCGTTTTGGAGGGTTATGTCGCCTCCTTGCACATCGAGAGACCCGGTGGTGGCGAGGTTGCCCCTGGCACTGATGGTGGTAGCGGTGATCGCGACGGTCCCATTGGTCAGGTTTCCAATGGTCTCGTCGTTCGAGAGGGTGATCTCTCCGCCTTGCACGTCGAGCGCTCCAGACAGGGCGATGGTGCCGTTGGTGGAGTTGACGATGGTCTCACCGTTCTCAAGGTTGATAGTGCTGGAGAGTGTGGTGGCCCCTCCTACTTCGAGGGTTCCTTCGACAAACGCGTCCTCGCCGTTGAGGGCCACGGAGTTGCTGCCGTTGCCAACTTTCAGGTTGCCGGTCAGGATGTTTACGCTGCCGGTGGATTCTGGCGTGATGCCTATCGTGCCGTCGGTGGAGTTGACGATAGTCTCGCCGTTCTCAAGGTTGATGGTGCTCGAGAAGGTGCTCTGTCCGCCGACTTCCAGGGTTCCCTCGACGAACGCGTCCTCCCCGTTCAGGGCCACGGAGTTGCTGCCGTTTCCTACTTTGAGGCTGCCCGTGAGGACGTTGACGGTGCCGTCGGCTGCTACTGTCATGGCGATGGTTCCGTTCGTCCCGTTGCCGATGGTCTCGTCGTTTTGGAGGGTGATGTCCCCTCCCTGGACGTCGAGAGACCCGGTGGTGGCGAGGTTGCCCCGTGCGCTGATCGTGGTCCCGGTGATGGCGACGGTGCCGTTCGTGAGGTTACCGATCGTCTCGTCGTTGGACAAGGTGATCTCTCCCCCTTGCACGTCGAGTGCTCCGGATAGAGCGATGGTGCCGTTGGTGGAGTTCACGATGGTCTCACCGTTCTGGAGGTTGATGGTGGTGGAGAAGGTGCTCTGCCCGGCGACCTCGAGGGTGCCCTCGACGAACGCGTCCTCGCCATTGAGTGTGACGGATGGGTTGGCGTTTCCTACTTTGAGGTCGCCGGTGACGACGCTGATGTCGCCGGTGACGGCGAGGTCGCCGGTCATGTTGTTTGCGCCGGCGTGCGTGATCGTGCCGCCGTCGGCCAGGCGCCAGACGGTGGAGTCGTTGTCTTGGAACTCGACGATGTCGCCGCTGGACGTCTGATCTACGACAAATTCGTCGGTCTCTGTGCCTGTGATGTCCATTCCGGAGAAATGCGTCACTCCGAGGGCGACGATCTGGTCGGGTGGGACGTCTTCGATGGTGACGGGCTGTCGCCTCCCGCAGCCGACGACGATGGTGGAGACGATGAGGGCGATGATGCTGATGAGGGCGAGCATCTTGAGTGTGTGTCTACCGAATTGGTTCACTGGGAGCCTCCTTCTTGGGGGCGGGTTTGCGCCTCGGGGCGGGTGGTTGTGCCGTAGGGCCGCCGGGTACGCTCACTGTCGGTATGGTCGTGCGTTGGGCGACGGCCGAAGCCGGTTCTACGCGACGTGGCGCGGGTTTCGGTTTGGGCGGTGACCAGGTGATCAGGTGGCCGCCGTAGACGTAGAAGCCGATGCTGCCGTCGTCCGCGATTTCGGCGCGGTAGATGGGCAGCACGATGCCGAGCGCGGCGATGGCGGCCTGCGCCCGGGGGTCGTTCAGGTTTAGGTCCATGATGTGCTCCTTTCCTCCTGGAGGGGAGCGGGCGGGCTAGGCCCGCTCCCCGGCCAAAGGAGGAGAAATGAGCCTCACGTGGCCTCAGCCCTCCGTGAAGGTCAAGACGACGGTCAGGTCGGCGGACGACTGGGCGGCGCCGCCGCCGTTGTAATTGTAGTCTACGCCGACGACCACGATGGTGCCGTCCGGGACGTGCGGGTACTGGTCGCCGACGAAGTCGGTCCTCGTTTTCTCGACCGGTACGCTGCTGACGCCGGTGTCGCACTTGGCGAGATAGGCAGTGCCGCTGACGCTCGTGCCTATGCTTAGGCCGGCAGCGTACGCCGCGGTATTGACGGCGCTGACGTGGATCAGCTGGCAGTCGCACGGTGCGGTCCAGCGGGCGTCCAGGTCGGCCGTCATGGTGCCGGTCACGTGGAGGGCGATGGTGAAGATTCTGTCCATGTTAGCCCTCCGCCAGGGTCAGGACGACGGTCAGGTCGGCGGCTGCGGTGCCGCTGGCGCCGTCGTAATCTACGGTCACGTACGTGATGTCTCCGTCGTGGATACGCGGGTACTGATCGCCGACGAAGTCGGTGCGCGCAAACTCCGCGGGTACGGCTGAGTCACCGATTACGGCGGCGGCCAGGTAATCGTCGTTGCCGCTGTCGGCGGAGTCTCCGATCTTGATCGTGGCGTCGGAGTCGTTGGACGCGACCGCGCTGACGTGGAGGATCGTGCAGTCGAAGGGGGCCTTCCAGTAGAACAGGACGTTAGCGCCCAGCGTGCCCGGTACGCAGAAGCTCAGGGTAAAGATGCGTTGCATTGTCATACCTCCAGGTCCGGGTTAGCCGGAGACTTCGTGTTTGTACAGGCCGCGCCAGTCGGTCGGGCCCACGGCGATCACGTACCGCACTTTGATCGGCAGCGTGTCGTTGGTGAACATCAACCCGCCTAGCGGGTCGGCTACACTGAAGATCTCGGGGACCTCTCCGTAGCGGAAACCCACGCCGATGGACGGGTACAGCTGTGGGTCGGCCTGCGCGGCCCAGTCCGTTGCGTCGGTGGTGAATGGCGACGTGATGACGCGCCGGCGTGCTTCTGCGAGCCGGGCCGTGCGCGTCTCGCCCTCGGCGTCTACGTTCACGTTGTAGTCGCCGCTGCCTGGGTCCTCCTCTGTGGCCAGGGTGCGTAGGGCGATGGCCTCCAGGTCGATGGGCACCCATATCAGGCGGGGGCGGACGAGGGCCGCCAGGCGCTCGCCGCTGTTCAGCTCGGTTTGCTTCATCATGAGGATCTGTGTGGCTCTCCATGATGTGAGCGAGAAAGCGGTGGAACCGAGGTTCGCGTGGCCTCCGGTGCTGGAGACCGCGGTGGAGTTGAAGAGACGGCCGGTGTCGACGCACGTGTGGCCGCTGGAAGCGGTGGTGAACACGATGTCGGAGATGGCTTTGCCGAGCGTGAGCCAGGCGGCTTGTGCCAGGGCGCGCGGTGCGGCGGCGATGCGGCCGGTGTCGTCCTTGTCGATGGCTTCCATGGTCAACCCCAGGTAGCCACCCTTCTTCACGGGCGTGGCGGTTTCGTACGCGTCGTCCCAGGTGAGCTCAGTGTACGCGGCGCCTTCGGCCACTGTGGGCAGCTCGCCCACTCCGCCGAGCGTGACCCAGCGCACAGCCTGGAAGTTGCTCAGGCTGACGATGGTGACGGCCGGCTCCCACCAGTGCGGGTACACCTGGAACTCACGGACGACAGCCTTGTTGAGTACGTTGGCGCAGATGGTGGCCATGGTGGAAGACGTGACGTTGGCGAGGTAGACGCGGTCCGGCTGGTAGATGCCGGTCATCTCGAAGTCCCCGCTGAGCAGGTGGTACATCTCGCGGATCCCGCTGAGTGGCCGGATGCCGTTGGGCGGGCGTCGCCCCTCGAGTAGCGCTTCGAAGGCCAGGGTGATGTCGTCGGTACCGGTGCGCGTTGCGGTGAGCACCGGTGGCTGCCCTGCGCCCTGGATGGTGGCGCCCTCGCCTTGTTGGACGAGGAGGGCGGCGAGTTGCCTGGTGGCTTCCTCCATGGTGTCCATGCGGGCTTTCAGGGCGGGGGTGACGAGATCCGCGGGCGCCGGGGGCGGTTCGGGCGTAGGAATGGCTCGTGGCGCTTGGATCTGGGTGGATAGGGTCTCCAGGCGTGCGGAGATGGCCTGGAGAAGTTGGATCTGCGCGTCTGCGGTTGGGTCAGGCGCGGGCGGGGTGACCGGTGCCGGCGGTGCGATGAGTTCAGCGGCGGGGGCCGGCTGTGGTAGTGGTGCTTCGTGGGGCATGGTACCTCCTACTGGATAGACGCGGCGGGGCTCCTGGCCCCAGCCGCTGGCTGATAATGCGGCGCGGACGTAGCCGCCGGCGCCGGCGTCGTACACGAAATCGACGGATTCGACGTAGTGGATCTCGTCGGTGATTCGTATGCCCTCGGTGTCGTCGAGGTGGCAGGTCTGAAAGAACGCGGCAGACAGGCCGATCTTAGGTACTTCCAGGCCCCGGGCCTGGTCGGATAGCACCTGGTCGAGCAGGGCGCCGATGAACGCGCCCGGGGACGCTGGCTGCTCGTCGTATAGCCTGATTCCGCCGACGGCCGCTTGCAGTTCGTCGGACCAGCGTGCGTTGAAAGTGACGCCGGCCAGGTGCCGGACTTTCGGGTCGTCTCTCCAGCCGAAGCCGAAGAGGTCCGGGTGGTCGACGTACGTGGCTGCGCTGTTGAAGAGGTGGGCGGATTTTTGGATGACCGCGGGTGGCAGGAGCCAGGGGGCGGGGTTCTGGTCGGCTTGTTTAACCCGGCCGGCTTGCATGAACACGCAGTCGTACTCGCGGCGTCCGGAGAGCGTTTCGCGGTTGAGTGGTTGAAGGAGGACGTGACCGGTGGCCACCTGGGCAGGAGTGGTGTCCTCTTTGCCAAGTGCCTTTCGATGCGTCTGCAGGTGGCTCTTTATCTCGTTCGACGCCGCCTCGCCCGACCTGCCGCCCTGGGCGGCGGACCATGCGGCGTTCAGCCCGCCCTCGTGCAAGTACATCATGCCCGTGGTGTACCTGCCGTCGTCGTCCGGATCGCCGCCGTTCTGTACCCAGTGGTGCGGGTAGCGGCGTGCTTCGCGATCGGCGAAGGCGCTGTTAGGCAGGTTGTTCTTGTCTACTTCCGACCAGGTCGGTTCGCTGTCGGCTACGTTGGAGTTATGTGTCAGTGCCATGGTGGCCTCCGGATGGGAACGCAGATGAACGCGGATGGATTCATAGTGTGTCTCCTGGTGGGACGTCGCCCTGGAGGATTTTCTTTATCTGATCCGGGGTCAGTGTTTCCCCGGCGAACTTGAATGCGAGTTGTATGGCGGTCTCCGAGTCCACCCAGCCCTGATCGTAGGCGATCTGCAGTGCTTGCACGATCGAGAGGGCCGCCTGGGCCAGTTGTAGGTTGTCGGCGCGGGCGACCTCGAACGTGGCAGCGCTGAGCTGTAGGTTGCCGTCTGCGGGCATCGTGGCGTGCCCGAGTGCGGCGGCGCGCTTGTAGGCGGTGGCGACCAGGTCCGTCAGGTAGTGGCAGAGGTCGCCCTGGCGTTGGGTGTAGAAGAGCGCGGTTGGCTCGCCCATTTCTTTCGCGGTGGCGTAGTTGACGCTGCCGCCCTCGCCCAGGTAGTGAAGGGCCACGTTTGCGCCGGCGGCGATGGCCAGGCGCAGGGCCAGGCCGTCGTCTGCGGCCTCGGAGGCCCCGATTTCTAGGGCCTTGAGGTCCACCTTCTCGCCGGCGCCATGGACGTAGATGCCGTGCTCTAGTGGGTTGGACGTGGCGAGTTGGGCGCGCTTTTCCTGGACCAGGGAGTCGTCTGATAGTTCGATGTCCATGACGCCGTGGCGGGTGCGGTAGCGGTTGAGCCTGACGCGGTCTCTAAGCCATTCTGAGTAGCGTTTGGCCCACGGGAGGACGGGTCCGAGATCTCCCTCGCCCCTGATGGCTCCTAGCGGCCTGTTCACGGCCCAGTGGAGCATGAGGGGATCGAGGTGGCCGCCGGGCGCGCCTCGTAGCCGGCCGAAGGCTTTCTTGTGCCCGGGGCCCATCCACCATTTGAGGTCGATGGTGGTGCCCTGGGTTTGGCCGTATTCGAGTTCTGTTTCGTAGTCGTCCGGATCTGTGTGGATCTCGCGCACCTGCACGGCGACGGCGGGAAAGCGCGCGTAAGACATGCCGTCGGCGTGATTGGTGAACAGGACTGGGAACACCTCACCGGCGCGGGTGAGCTCGTCGCACAAGGGCCCCAGCCGGCGGGTGATTTGGTTCTTGGGATGATTCCAAAATGCCTGGGCGAACTGGTTTACTTCCCCGATGGCGCTCGATACAGTGATGCCACGGCCGACGACATACGAGCGGGTGAGGGTGACGAGCCGTCTCACGAGGAAATTTTTCTGCCAGGCCTCCAGGACGTCGGTCAAATCCTCGAACCGCTCGCCCCAGGGTCTGTCTGTAGCGCCGATGTCCCCGCCGATCTGCTGCCAGCCACGCGAGTCGTCCACGCGTGCGGTGACCGCGGCGGTGACGGCTTTGTCTATGATGTCGCCGAAGAGGCGGCGGGCGAGGCGTTCGCGTACGCTCATTACTTGTGCTGTTCTGCTGCGTGCTGTTCCCGCTTTGCCTGGAGGTCGGTGGCGGCTTTCTGAAGTTGCGCCTCCTCGCGCCGCTTCTCCTCCAGGCCGGCTTGCAGGTGTTCGACGATCGTGGTGATTTGGGCGCGCAGGGTCAGGATCTCCTGGATGGCGGCCTTGAGGATGACGAGGGCGGCGGCGTCGGTGGATGTGTGCTGTAGGATCTGCAGGCCGACGATCACGTCGAGGCCTTGGCCATTGGCTCTTTGCTGGTTGGGTGTGGGTTTGCGTGTTGGCATGAAAGCCGCTCAAATAATGTCAAGTTTGGTGCTAGTGAACATAATATATCGAGTCGGAAGTAAACTGTTCACCGAACGCTCACTTATTCTTCACCAAAGTCTCACCTTAGGTGTGCACCGATTCGTCACGCCAGGGCCATGCGAGCAGCCTTCCGGTGCGCATTTGGGTGGCGTAGGATGGCTCCGGGTGATAGGCAGACTTGTGGAGTGGCGGCTTGGGTGGTTGTGGTTTCTTGGGTGGTCGCAGTTCTCCGCGGGTCGCGAGGCTGGTGAGGTCGTCGAAGTTTATCTTGGGCGGTGTGGCTCCTTCGGGTACCATGACCAGGCGTGGATCGTTGAACGTGACGGTGACGGTGCCGGTCATGGGGTCTACCTCGACGTCGGTGATGGTGAGCGAGATGCCCAGCAGGGCGGCCAGTTGCGGGATAGTTATTTCGAGTGTTGCGGCGTGTGTCATTTTGGCTGGCGGTCCTCTATGAGTTGGGCGGCTCGGACCGCCTGCAGGAACGTGTCGCGTTCGACGATGATGGCTGCATCGAAGCGGATTTGCACTCGGGCGCGTCCGTGAATGCGTAGGAATGACACGGTGACCTGCCGGCGTTCGCACCATTCGGTTGCTTGTTCGTAGGTAAGTTGATCTACCATTCACCTTCCTCGTCTATCTTTCGTAGTACGTCTTGTGTCTCCACGACTGCTGATTGTCCCGTGCCCGGCCATGGTTGCTGGTCCAGCATTGCGGTCATCGCTGCGCTGATTAGGAGGTCGTCGTGTCCGTAAGCGATCAGGCCGTCGTAGGCGGGCGATTCCCAGACGCCCCACCTGATCATCTGGGTTTGTCCCTGCCTCACTTCGTACTGACAACTCGCGACCTCGTACCAGAATTGGCGTGTGTCCGGCTGCTCGTCGTCTACGTAGTCTCTGTAGCGCCCAGTTTCCACGACTGAGACGAAATCCCAGCCCAGTTTGCTCTTGAGGCTCTCAGAGAACGTGACCTTGACGAGTTTCTCGCCCAGGGCGCGCTCCAGGAAGCTCGCCAGGCCGGCCCCGACCCCGGTGTTGTCGGCCAGAATCCACACCGCATGCCAATGCCGTGCCAGTGCCAGGATCTGGTCGAATAGGCTCGTGTGCTTTACTCCCAGCCACAGCTTGCGGTCTACGCACCTGTACGTCGGCAGCCGTCCGAACTCGGTTTGGACCTCGACCACGGTCAGTGCGGTGGCGTCCCGTTTCGGATTCTCCATCATCATGCGGCTCATGGCATCGCCGGCGGTTTCGTCCTCGCCTGCTACGTCGATCAGCAGGGCGTAGCGGGCACCAGGTGACGGTTGGTGCTTTCGCTCGTGATCGCCCCGCATTAACGCCCTTCGCAGTTCCGGGAAAAGTCCGCCTTGGGCGTCGATCTCCTCCAGGTAGTATTGGGTTTTTATCAGGGGGTGATTACGTCCGAGGCGGGCGACCTCGCTCTTTACGTACACGTCGTAGCTGGGAACCTCCGCACCGACGACGTCGGCGTCGTACAGAAAGACGCGTTTCTGGCCGTCTCGGGCTTCCAGGTGGCGTAACTGCGCGATGCTCTGGGCCAGGAGTGTTTCGCTGGTCCACGCGGTGCCCCACAAAACCGTGGTCGCGTTCGTGCTGGCCGCCATGGGGCGGAAGTCCTTCTGCCACTTGTCGGCCCTGACGTCCTGGGCCTCGTCGCACTCGAGAAGCACGTCGGCCGTAGCGCCAACCACGTTTGAGTGTGGATCCGCGGAGAAGAACAGCGCGCGGGCCTTCTTGAGGTCGACCATGTAGCCCTCGCGACGGTGGGCTCTGCCGAAGCGGTGCTTCCACGTGGTGTCGAGGCGGTCGGCCAGGCGCATGATGGAGTTGGTGGTTTGCGGCTTGAAGGTGGGTGACGCTTTGACGATCTGGCCGCCTCGGCGTGAGAACAGGTGGAGCAGGTACGCCTCCACGTGGCTGGAGAGCTCGTTCTTGCCGGCCTGGCGGCTCATCATGATCGCGAACGTGAGGCCTTTCTGTCTGAGTACGCTGTCGATGATGGCCTGGGCCGGCTCCTCCTGGTACTTGCGCAGCTTGCGGCGGAGGATCACGTCGGAGAAAATTTCAATGTGCTTCAAGAACTGGATCGCCAGTTCAGGTGTGAATGGACGGTCGTCTATTGACGTCACTTACAGTGTTATCCCCCATTCGGCGCCCAGCCGGTCGAGGGCCTCGTTGATGGCTCGGGTGAAGTCGTCTTCCTCGCCCTGTTCGGCCCCGGTCTTGCGCAGGTCGCGCTCGATGCGCGCGATGCGCGAGGCGGTCTGGCCTTGCTGTGCTGTAATCCTGGTGATCTGATCGGGTTCGAGGTCGTCCCAGTTGTCATCGAGGTATCTCTCCAAGCGTGCCAGGCGTTTCTTTAGCCTGTCCAGGATCTCCTGCAGACTGTCGGGGCTGGGTTCGTTCGGGTCCGTCGAGTATAGGCCGTGTGTCTGAGCATTCTTGTTGTTCGCCGGTGCCCCCACCCGGCTCTTCCCCCCGCCGTGGGCCGCGCACAGTGGCGGGTCTGTCCCGCGGACCGCCCAGGCCGAACAGGGCCGGCCTCGTGCGGAGGTATGCTGGCATCGTACGCCTTTGCGCGCGCGTCGGTTTCGGGTGGCGCTCGATGGCGGTCCAGCGGGCGAGGGCGAAGGCGGCGCGGTAGATGACGCTCCGGATGGGGATGATGGTGGCATCGTAGAGTTTTCGGGTAAAGCGTTTGTAGGGGCTTTCATCCACGGCTTACGACTTCACCCACCCGGCAGCGCGCTTCACCAATTTGTAGTAGCCGGGGATCGCCAGGACGGCGGCCAGGGCGACGATGACGGACTTGATGATAAAGTCCCACGGCGCCGGGAAGAAACCGGAGGTGAAGAGTTGGGCCAGGACGATGAAAAAGGCGCCCAGCAGGATGGTGGTGAATTCGGCGACTCTTCCGGACAGCTTGAACCACGCCTTGAGCAGTTCGACGATGCCGGGGACCAAGAGGAGCAGTTGTACTCCGCCGATGACGAAATCTTCAGGGTTCACGTGTGCCTCCTTAGAATGTGAGGAGCGGCTGTTTCGAGTGGGCCGCTCCTCCCCTCCGAGGTGACGAGCGGCCACGCCAGTCATCCTCAAAAGAGAGGAGCGGCACACCTGAAGGTGGCCGCTCCTTTATGGGCTCGCTATCCCTGCCATTTCCCCAGATGGGCTTGAAAGCATTTGCGGGGCAGGGATAGCGATATTGAGTTGTGAGTGCGAGTATAGCACGGGTGTTCGGAAGTGGCAAATTGTGGAAAACAAAGGTACGAACGCAGATGAACGCAGAAAAACGCGGATGAACGCAGATCGGAGGGAAAAAAAGAAGCGGCTCACCCTGGGGAGGCGGGCCGCTTGCGGGAGAGATGCGGGGGTTATGACGCGGGGATGGGGGCCGTGGGTGTGGGCTTTAGCCTGTCGAGTGCGGCCAGGGTTTGGAGGTCTTGTGGTAGGGCGTATTGCTTTCCGCCGCGCGTGGTGAAGGACCACCGGACTACGTCGTCGATCGCGGGGACCTCCCAGCGGCCGTTGGTGTTCTGGAAAATGGAGTGTCTATGTGCCTTTGGGACGTAGGTGCGGGCGAAGAATGTGTGGCCGTCTCGTTCAGCCTGGCGTATCTTGTCTATGACCTCTGGGAAGTGCGTAGCGATGAGGCGGATCTGTTTCTTACGGGCATTGACACACGGGAAGCAGCCAACCCGGGAGAAACCCAGGTCATAGAGTGGGTTGCGTGGTACGTTCCAGCGGCGGAGGTACGCGAATACGTGGGCCTCGGACCATGCGAGGATGGGGCGGAAGACCTGGTACCCGGCGGCGTTGAAGGCGCGTTCTGGCAGTTGGGATCGTGCGGCACTCTCGTCGGCGCGTACGCCGGAGATGGATACCACTTGGTCGCTGATGGTAGCGATGAAGGCTTGCAGTGGCTTTATCTTGAGGTGCTGGGTGCAGAATCTCGCCTTGATGGATGGAAACCGTTGCTTTTTGCGGGCTAGTTGCCAGAAGTCGAGATCGGGTGCTAGCCAGTGGATGGGGGAGTAGCCGTGTTGCTCTGCGTAGGCGGACAGGTAGGAGATGTAATCGTAAGTGCATTGTGCTTCGTTGTGGCCGTCTGTGAAGTTGAAGATGACGTCGGCGGGTGAGTACTCGCTTTCGTGGATCACCCAGAGCATGACTGCGGTGCTGTCTTTGCCGCCGCTGAGGCCGACAAGGTATTTCACGGATTCTCTCCGATGGGCCACAGGGTGGCGAAAATGTACAGGTCGGGACCGAGGCGGCCCGTGCGGATGAGGGGCGCGTCGGTTCTGCGGATGCGATTGGCGTCTGTGGAGCTGACCAGGCAGTGGGTTTGGAGGATCTTGGTGCCTCGTGCGTAGAGTTCGCGTTTCTTGGCGGTGAGGTCTGTGCGGATGTGGGTGTCCTGGACGTAATCGAACAGGTGGTCGAGCATTTCGGTGGGGGTGGTGCCGTCCTGATCCGCTGCCCAGTCTATGGCGGTGGCGGTCTTGGCGGCCAGGACGTCGCTGGTGGTGATAGTTGGCTTTTGTGCGGAGAGCGTTTTCATTGGTGGTTTACTCCTTGCTGGTTGCTATTCTGCGAACAGGGAGCGGAAGAACGCGCGTGGGCAGTTCGCGTCGATGTATTCTAGGGCCGTCTGCTTCGCGGAGTCAAGCAGAATTATCATGACGATGTCGGTGTAGTCCTCTACCATGGTGTCCCACCGGTTCTGCATCGACTTGTTATCTTCATCTGCCTTCATCATTTCGATGACAGCGGCGGCCTGGCTGTTGGACATGCCCTGGCTGCAAAGCCAGTTCTTGATTGCTTGCTCAATGGTCATTGGTGGTTTACCCCTTTCCAAAAAACTCTTGTGCGTAGATAAACCTGACGCCGGCCTTGATGGCAGCCAGGTGGTCGCTTTCCTGATCGCCGACGTAGGTGACGTGCCAGGCTTCGAAGCCGAGTGCTGCCGTGATCTCGTGGATCATGGCCGGGCTGGGCTTGTACCTGGCGCCGTTGATGGCGAAGCGGAAGGTGGCTGCGCCGATGGCGCGGGTGGTCCAGCGCAGCTGGGCGAGGACCTCGCCGATGGTGCGCCGGCCGGGGCGCCCTGGGCGGGCTCCGCCTTGGTTGCTGGCCAGGGCCAGGGTGTGGCTCTGGGCGCGGAGGCGGGCGCATTTCTCGGCTACGCCCGGCAGGAGTTCCCGGGTGAATGGCGCGGTGCTGGACCCGCGGAGGGGTGTGACGGTGCCGTCGGCGTCGAGGATGTAGAGCATCAGGCGGCGTCCTTGTGCTGCTCCTCGTCCTGGTCGTTGTCGGCGGCCTGCTGGTGTGGGATTGCTATAGCAGCGAGGGCGCGACGTCGGCCGCGCTCGACCCTGAGCGCCTTGGCGGCCACCTGGCCGGCGTGGAGCGCCAACATATTTGGGTACGTGGTTTGGACCTTGTTCTGCACGTGCTCGATGCCGGTGGTGTCCGGAGTCTCGCCTTGGGTTGGCTCGGGTGGCGTCAGGACCGCGTCCGGCAGTTGCCTGGCGTGCTTGAGCGCGTGTTCGTACGCACTCGCCTTGTCTGGGCGCCTGAAGTCATTGGTTGGATCTCTGCGCGCGGGGTCTTGGCAGAAGGCGCAGATCACGGCGTCGTGTGGTGTGGGCATGGTGTCAAAGGGCAGGCGGGCGATTTTCTGCACGAGCAGGATCGTCTCGCCCGGCACGACGGTGTGGGTTTGGCGGGCGGGCTGGATGACCTTTCCGCAGATGGCGCATGGCGCGCTGTGGCCGGCCTCTAGCCGTTCGCGGTCCGATAGGCGGTTGTAGTTGTTAGTCATTGGCGGCTCCTTGGTCGATGTGGCGGTGTGTGCGGCGCCAGTAGAGGCGGCGGGCCAGGTCCATGCGGGTGATGGCGCGTACGGCTGCAGGTCTGTTGGTTGCCTTGATGTGGGGATAGCCATGGGAGGTGTTGCAGCGGAGGTCGTGGTATGCGCAGCGGTAAGCAGCAGAGAGGCGGTGCTCGGGCGTTTTCCTGTCAGGCATTGGTGTCTCCTTTCTTGTTGGCGGGCGGGACTGGTTCGACGATGGCGCCACAGGTGAGGTCACCACACGTCCAGGTGGTGATGGTTTTGGTCGGGTCCTGGTAGAGCTCGTGGCCTTGCCAGGTTCTGCCGCAGGCGAGACACCGGAAGGTGCCGGTGGGCTTGTCGGGGAGCTCGACCACGACGTAGCGGCAGTGGTCGGGGCGGTGGTCGAGGTCTTGGTTGTACCTGATGGCGTTTTCATACGCCAGGTTGCGGTCCTCGGTTTCGCTGCCGTGGAGCGTGGCGACGATCTTGTGCGTGTCGTTGCTCATGAGTCCTATCTTGTAGGTGGTCATGGTCTGCTTTCTTGTGCTGCCCGGGCCGGCGTGGTGCCGGCCCGGGGGCAGAATGCTCTATGCGGCGAAGTGGACGTCGCGGCAGTGGTAGTGGTGGGCCTTCGCGATGGCTGCATCCACTGCGTCCTGGAGCGAAGGCGGGACGTTGCCGTCGCCGTTCTCGTACTCGGCTACGGTTTCGAGGACGGCCTCGTCGCCGTTGATGCGGGCGATCCGGTGGACGGTGGCGCGTTCGCCGTGGCGGTCGTGGCTGGCTTCGACCACGTGCATGCCGGGCTCGATGACGAAGGTAGCATGATCACCGTTGGAGTATCCACGGGGAATGAACTGAGGCTTGACCGGCCGGCCGTCGGTGCCTGCGATGATCTGGGCACTGCCGGTGCTGGTAGCGCCTCCGCCGCACTCGGTGAGGGTTGGGAGGCCGGACTTGGATCGTTTGACTTGCATTTTGCTCCTTTGTGGTGTTTGCTGCTGCCCGGGCCGGCGTGGTGCCGGCCCGGGGTGCTGGGTGCTAGGGCATGTAGTTTTTGGAGCACTGGAGGGTGACGTCGATGTGGTTGAGTATTTTGGCGATCAGTTCGAGCGCCTGCGCGATGCGCTCGGGTGGCTCGGGTTCGTGGCCGCCGGGGGCATACTCGTGGGTGTCGCGCTGGGGCGGGCGCTCGAGGACCTTGCCGAGTCCGGCGAGGTCGCAGACGCATTCCCACGCGCCCCAGCCGTCGGCGGTGACTTCGAGGTAATCGGCCATGCTTTCCGGGTCGTGGCGGCTGCGGAATGTGAGGCCGTCGAGTGTGGCGGCTCCGTTAGCGGCGTCGGCGGTGACTTCGATGCCGAGCACTCGCTTGGCCAGGTCGACGGCGGCCTGGGCGGCCTTTTCGTCGTGTTGGCGGTCCTGATCGGCCTTGAGTGTACGGTACTGGATGAGTGCTTGCGCTGCTAGCTGCTGAATGGTCACTTGGGTTTCGTCCTCGGGCTGGAGCTCTTCGTAGTCTGGATGGTCGCAGCAGGCTACGTGCTGGGAGGCTTCGAATCCGTGGACGACCTGGTTGCAATTGCGACATTTGTAGTAGGTGTTCATGCGCTGTCTCCTTTCTTCCCCGTCGCCTGCGCCTCGCGGCGCTTACCCGGCTCCACGAGCGGCGGGGAGGTTTGCCGGATTGCCCGGGGCGGTCGGTGCCCCGGGCGGGATGCTACTTGCGGTGGAGCGTGACCTGGCGCACGGCCTCGGCGGTGGCGATGTGGCCGGCGCTGACGATGATTGTCGGCGCGTCGGGTGACTGGAGAGGGTTCTTAGCGGTGCCGGGTACGTAGCGGCGGCCGATGACGAGACGGGCGGTTTCGAGAATGCGCTGGCCGTTGTGGAAGTGGTTGAGTTCTTCCTGGCGCATGCTGGCGGTGTCTGCCTGGTCGATCTGGTTGTCGTCGTCGTATGCTATGAGATCGGCGGTTACGATCGTTTCGGGCTTGGTGTGTTGGGCGTCGGCGATGTCCTGGCAGTGGTCGGTGAAATAGGCGTCGCGGACGTCGTCGTTGGTGAACTGAGCGGGCGGGATCTGCCGGGCGGCGTGGGCCTGGACTGCGATGGCGATGTCGGTATCGGTGAGGTCTGCCAGGTCTGGGCTGGGCTCGGTTTGCGCGGGAGTGCGAAGGTTGCGCACCTGCCCGGTGAGTTCGCTGAGGGGCATCGCCAGGATGTCGGCCGGGCTGGCCTGCGGGGCGAATCGGTCGTACAGGTCTGATGCGGTCGGTTTCGTGGTCATGCTGTTGGTCTCCTTTCCGTTTCTGGTGCCCGGCCGGGGGCGAGAGCAGTCCCCGGCCGGGCGGTGGGTGGTTAGTCGCTGAGCTGCTGGGTGCTGTAGGTCAGTTCGTCAGGGTTCTGCTGGTCGCTCATGTGGTTGATCAGGCGGTCGTCGTCGTCGTGGGCCTCCTCAGTCTGCCACTCGAAGGTCGCGGGCGGCTTGATGTTGCGCGGGTCCCAGTTGCCTTCGTCATCGTAGAGGACGTCGCCCCAGGGCTGGTTGTTCTGCGGGTCCAGGTCGTTGGGCTCGCCGTTCAGGGCGCGTAGCCACTCTTTGGCGATCCACAGGGCGCTCTCCTGGCGATTGGTGTTCCAGGCCTCGGGCGCCAGTTCCTCGGCTAGGTCGATCCATCCGATGTCGCCGGTGTCGTGGCGGGCCTTGGCGTGGTGGAATTTGTCTGCGCGGAGGGCACAGCGGAGCATATCCTCGGCGTCCTCTGATGCTCTGCCAGAGCCTTCCGGGTCCAGGGCGGGGATACTGGCGATCAGGTAGCCGTTGGGCCACGGGTCCCACTGGCGGTTGGTCTCTGCCCAGTTGACAGTGGCGTCGCTGCCGTCGGGTGCGACTGCCAAGACGTAAGCGCCGTTGCAGTTGTCGCCTTGAAGGATCGTGGCGACTACCTGGTCGTGGTCGAGTGCGATCGTGGGCTTGGTCTCGTCGATCATTTGGTCTGTCTCCTTTCTCTGGTCTTTGATTCTGGTCTCATTATAGCAGGTATCGCGCCGAATAAAGTGAAGAGTTGGTGAGCGTTCGGTGTGTGGTCAGTGGATGGAGAGTGAGTGGATGGTGAAAGCATCACCGGGCGCGTTCCTTGAGTACTTCGTGCCGTCCCTGGCGCCGGCCGAGTTGGTACGCGGTCGTGATGGCCAGCTGCAGAACGGCTTTTCGCTGGCTCTCGACCTGCGAGATGAGGGCCAGGTGCACGAGCGCGTCCAGGTGGGTGGGGTCCATGGCCGAGGTGGGGTTGATTGCCTCAGTGCGGGTGGTCTCGATGAGTCCCTGGGCCTGGTCGAGCAGGTAGGCGTCTTGTTCGGTCATGGTGGTCTCCGTGGGGTGGGTGGTGCTCTCCCCCACCGGTCTACCCAGGGCGGGGTGTATTTTCCGGTGGGGGAGGGCATGAAACTTCTACTAATACCCCGACCAAACCTCACACGGTGCCGGGATCCGGAGGCGTGGCGTGGTTTGGGGTAGTAGTAGTAGAATTTCTCGTCAGATTTGAAGCTCTGACTGGTGCAGCAGGGCGTTGCCTGCTGCCAGGACCTGCTCCGGCGTGCGTGGATCAGGTGGCGCCAGGCGAGCGCGGGCCTTCTGTTCTGCCAGCCGTTCGCGGGCCTCGGCCGGCAGTCCGGGCGAGCAATCTTCCCAGTCGGCCTGAATGGTGCGCGTGCCGTTGACGTTCCAGCTCATAGCGGCGATTTCGCGCGGGCTGGGCGCTCCGTGCGAGCGGTTGAGCGCGTTCTTGAGTGCGCGCTTCTCCGCGACCTGCTGCCAGGTCCAGGATACGGGTGGATCCATCGGCTTGCCTTCCCTGGTCGTGCGGTCGGCTTTGGTGACTATGCCGATGGCGGATGTGGCGGCAATTTCGAACGCTTCCCGCCAGGTGGCTCCGCCTTGGATCAGATCGCGGAGTAGGGGCCGGGCATCTTCCCGGAGGATCCAACAGCGCGCGCCGATGGCGTCTTCTGGGAGTTCGCGGGGATCCATGGGCTCGAAGCGCTCCGAGTACGGACATTGGCGCTTGGCCCAGCGAACAAGCAATTTGTAACCCTCGATCAGGCAGAACCTGCCCCGGATGGTGGCCGGGTAGATTTCGCCTCGGAGTGAGTTGGCATCCATGAGCCAGGCGTATTGTGCGACGGTCAGGGCCTGGTCGAGCGTGAGGTTGCCGGGGAGCATTGTCTGCAGGCGCTTCCCGAGGGCGACTACCTGGTCGCGGTCGCCGTACTCTGCCAGGTCGAGGTGAGTCTTGTCGGCGGCGGGCGTGATGACGGTTTGTTTCACGGTTTGGTCAGTCATTTCTCTCCTTTCTCTAGTATCGGAGTAGGCGGCCACCGATGCTGCTGTCGTGGTTGAGTAGCCGGAGCCAGTCGTCGTCGAGGTCATCCAGGTGTCCGGCAAGTGCATCTTCGATCGCGTCGAGTATCTGAGCGGTGCTGAGCTTGTGGCCGTGGTCTGTGAGGAATGCGCGGGTTTGTTCGACCATGCGGTCTGTTAGTCCGATCGTTAGCGTGCGGATTTCGGTCATTTCTCTCCTTTTCTGCATTCTGCACACTCTAGATCGTATTGGCTGGCCGGCGCGAACTTTGCGCCACAGGCTGAGCACTCTTTCATCAGCCCCGGCCAGAATTCGTAGAATTTGTTGCGGGCTGCCTGGAGCCAGGCTGCCGGCGTGTAGATTGCGCCGTTAGTCGCCCGGCGGCGGACATCGCGCTGCCACTGGCCGGCCGTCCAGTAGAACTGCTGCGATTTCCAGAAGGCGGCTGCTTCTGGCTGATACCATTCTGACGGTACGATGATCAGGTGACCGTCCAGTCGTGGACCGGGGCGCATTTTCTCCAGTTGATCGGCGTAGAGTTGGCGGTAGTAGGCGGTCCGGCCGGCGGAGCGTTCGCTTGCCTTGGTGGCTTCGGGTGATAGGCCGTAGAAGCTCATTGCGCCTCCTGTAGCGTTCTGGTCGTCTCGACGTCCACGTGGCCAAAGTCCTGCCTGCCCCATCGGCCTATCGCCCATCCACCGTTCGGCACGAGCATTTCAACCTCGACGTCTGGGTGTTCGGGTTCGGCTATGATCACGTCACCGTGGCCGCCGATGTAGCCGGCGCGGGCGGCAAATGGGGTACCGTGGTAGCGTTCGAGTGCTTGCAGGATTTCGCCTATCGTGTTAAAGTGTCTCTCGTCCATCGGTCTCCTTTCTGATTTCGGTCGGTGGGCACCCCCGGCTTGGATGGCGGTCCAGGCCGGGGTTTGTTTTGCCTACGCCATGGGCGTGCGGCAAGTCGCGCAGTTCAACCCGCAAACCCTGGCGATTGTACCTTCCATCGCGGGCTCGATGTCGAAGTCCAACGCGCGGGCAATTTCGTGCATTCGGGCGGTGATGCTCTCACCCAGTTCGACCAGGGTTGGGCATTGCTTGGCTATGCAGTGCGCGGTGATTACCCTCATCCCCAGTTCGATTGCTACCTGTTGGAGTGCTGTCTGCTTGTCCATCTGATTCCCCCTTTTCGGCTAGTCTTCTGGCGTCTTTCGCGTCAGATAGGATAAGTATAGCACAGATGTTCGACGTGAAAGTGTGCGGTTGGTGAAGCTTTATCCCAAGTGATTTTGGGATATATCTACCTGGGGCTGGATCGGGTCTGGGCGGGTGGCTCCTGATCTGGGGGCGGGGGCGCTGCTAACCCGTCGAGTTTCCGAAGCCGGAAGAGGAAAGAGCGACAGGCAAGCCGGGGTCTTTCCTTCCGGGGCGCTGCTAACCCGTCGAGTTTCCGAAGCCGGAAGGGGAAAGAGCGACAGGCAAGCCGGGGTCTTTCCTTCCGGGGCGCTGCTAACCCGTCGAGTTTCCGAAGCCGGAAGGGGAAAGAGCGACAGGCAAGCCGGGGTCCTTCCTTCTTTCCTCTCCGGCTTTTTTTCCGTTCTTTTTCCTTCTTCCCGCCGTGGCACAATAGAATAGGCTCCACAATAGGGGCAAGGCGGGCGCGCGCGGGCGCGATAGGGGCGAAAGAACGGAAGGAAAGGGGGCCAGCAACAGCCGGGAACCGCCCGCGCGCGCTCCAGCGCACAGCGGGCTAACCGAAACCAGGCAGACGGGGAGCGCGAACCACGAGCGGGGCAGCAGGAGACGAGCCGGGGAGCACAGCAGGGGGAGCGGGGAGCGGGCGCAGCAGGAGACGGGACCACGAACGACGAGCAGAAGCGAACCGACGAGGCGGGCGGGCAAGCGCAGCAGCAGCAAGGCGGCGCGACAGGGAGCAAGCACGGCGGGAAAAGCCCAACCCGCAGGACCACCGGACCGGGCACCCAAAGCACAAGGACAGGCCAGAGCCAGAGGCACCCCCACCGGCGGAAGGGACCGGCCCACCCGCACACAGGCCAGCGCCAGGAACACGCGGATCACCACCCACGGCACACCCCCGCGGACCCCAGCACAGAGAGAAACCCGCGCAACCCCAGCCACACGGGCCAGCACACACCGACCCCCGAGGGCCAGCGGGAAGACGGGCAAGACCAGGCGACGAACACGCGGAAACCCCAGGGACCGGACCACGCGCGAACCGCGGACCGACCGACGCGACGAGCGGCCCACCCGGCGAACCGCGCAGCAGAAGCGGGCGAACGGAAAGAGCACAACAGACCGGGAACACGGGCGCGACGGCGACGGGGGCCAAGAGACAGAGACGGGCCAAAAAAGAAGGACAGGAGCCCACCCGCGCGGAAGGCGGAAAAGAGCAGGCAACGCAGGCGGACAGGGGCGGAAGACGAAGCGGACCGGAAAGAGGCGAAACCGCCGGGACCCCCGCCGACGGCGGCAACAGGGGCGGAAACCGCCGGGCTAACCACAGCACACCCCCAGAGACGAGCACCCGACGCAACCGGGGCCAGCGGAGCGCACACGGGCCAGCGGCACCCAGGCCAGCGCCGGGCAAGCACCGAGGGAGCAAGGGGCACCGACGAACACAAGAACGGAACCGGGCCACAGGACGAGGGAGACGGCCAGGCCAGCGGCAAAAGCGCGCGCGCGGAGCGCAGCGGCACCGGCAACACGGCCAGCGCCGAAAAACGACCACACAACCACGGGGCCAGCGGGGGAAGCGGGGGAAGAGCACGCGCCAGCACCGGCGGAACCGACCGACAGAGAGAAGGCCAGAGCAGCAGGAACACCCACAACAGCACCCCCCAGCCCCCACCCGGCCACAGGACCGGGCGGGGAGCGAGAGCCACAGGGCAGCGGGAGCGACGACCCCACCCAAGAGGCGGGAGGGCACCCGGACCCCCGGCCAGCCAAGCGGGGGAAAAGGCCCACCCGCGGACCGGGAACCGGACCGGGCACCCAGACGGCCCAAGAGCCGCCAGCAGAAGGAAAAGAGCGGACCCACCGACCAGGGGAGCCCCCAGACCCGCCCCCGCGCGACCGCGCGCACACCCCCAGAGCCGGACCGAAGCCCGGCGGGAGCCCCAACACGGCCCAACCGCGAACCGACCAGGGCGGGAAAGGGAGCCACCCCCGAACCAAGAAGGAAAAGAGCGAGAAACCCCAGCCCGCCGGCCCACGAGCCCAGCCCGCCAAGCAGGCACCCACACGGCCGGACACCACCCAACCCACCCCGCCCGCAGCCCAGCGCAGACCGGCCAACCCGACCAGCGCCAGCCCCCCGGCGACAGGACCCCAGAAGGGGCGAAGAGGAGAGCAGGGAGGACCCCGCCGGCGGAGAGGAGCACAACACCCCCACCCGGCACACAACAGCACACCCCCGCGACGAGAAAAGCCGGAGGGCCAAGACGCCGCCGACCCCGGCGAACCAAAGCGCGCGCCACAGCCCCACCCGGCAAGGGCCACCAGGAGCACCCCCACCGGCAGGGGAGAAACGCCCCACCGGCGGCACCACCGGCAACCCACCAAGACAGGCCCAAGACCCCCCGCAGGCCAGCCCCAGGAGCAAGCAGGCCGACCACCGGGACCAGGGGACCCGACCGGGCACCAGCACCAGAAGGAAAAGAGCAGACCCACCGACCCCGGGGAGCCCCACCCACCCGACCCCCCCACCCACGAACGAGCACAGGATACCACAAAGCGACAACAGAAACCCAACAGGATAACCCAAGATAACCCAAAAACACCAAACGCACACCAAACACACACCAACCACCCACCAAAGACAAAAGCGGCAAGGCAAGGGAGCGCGCGCAAGAAAAGCGCGCAACAGGACACGGGAACGGCGGACCCCAGCGCCCCAGCCCGAGGGGGACCGCCCCAGCCGGGGGAGCGCGCAGCACCCCACCAGAACACCCACCGGCTTTTGCCCTTAAGGAATCTTTGTTTCTTCCCTCTTTCCTTGCCGGGTCTTTCTTGGGGGTGTTTCTTCGAACTATAGCCGTAGAGAGGAAAGTCGACTGCCGTCGTTCCTGGCGGATAAGGCGTCCTTGTTCGGTCCTGCTTGAAGGTCGGGGGGGTGGGGGGGGCTTGCGGGGGGGACGGGGCAAAGGAGCTTGTCATTTGAAGTGCAGCCTAACGGAGACTCCCCGCTCCCCCCCGTCCGGCGTACTCGCCGGCTCCTCTCTGTTGTCTTCGGGCTTGTGAGGGGTGAGTGGGTGCGTGGGACGAGATGCGACGAACTGGAGCGGTGGGGTGGACTGGGGCGCTGAACGTGACAGGACACATCAAAATCTTTGGGCCGCTGCGGCCTCAATATTTCCCCGGGGATTGCGTGGGGGCAGGCATAGAGTTGCGCGGTACTCCGCGCATTCGGCCCATGACGTGAGGCGGTAGCCGTACCAAACCCGGTTGGCTTAGGGGAATGTAACGGAGGGCGTGAGGAGGTTCGTGGAGCTGGTCACCGTGATCCAAACCAAAAGAAAGATGTGCGGCATTAGCACAAATGTTCTTTTTCGAGCGGGTTTACTCTCCGGGCCGAGCGTCTTTTTTCACAGGATCAATATCGAGCCGGTGCGGGTCCACGTACCACAGTGCGCCGTAGCGTTGGGAGTGAATGAGGCCGTGCATGGCACGATAGCGGATGGTGGAGCGGGATATGCCGGATCGAGCGGCGGCCTGATTGATGGTGATGAGACCGGCGGGGGGCAGATCGGGCACGCGCTGGGACAGGCGATCACGCTGGCGGGCGTTGCGAATGTCGTCGAGGTGGACGAGGATGGTACGGCCGTTGTGCTGAGAGCGGACGCGGGCGGCCTTGACCCACTTGTAGATGGTCTTCGGGTTGTTGCCGGTGAGGGCAGCGGCCTCCTTGACGCGGCGGTATTCGTCGTTGGTCACACGGGCAGCTCCAGCGGGAGGTTAGTGGCTCGTTGCACGGGGTTGGCGTCTGGTCGGGTGATGGTGTACGGCCAGAAGTCATCGTACGGGATGGAACCGAACCATCTGGTATGCCACCAGTATTTGAGGAAGCGTTTGAGCTCGAGGTCGGTCCATGCCGGGTGGACGTAGGAGTTCTTGGTCATGGCGTCGAGGGGCTGGAATCTCATCGGCCGTGGATGTATGCCCCACTTCCGCTTGAGGGTTTCGCAGCGGTAGATGGCGTCCTGGGGCGTGTCGTCGAAACCGACCAGGACGTACACGGCGATTTGCTTTTTGCCGATGCCGGCCGTGCGCAGTGCCATGATTGCGTCGTAGACGTGCTTCTCGTCGCGCGTGTGGTCCCAGGCCAGACGGACTTTGCTGATGTCGAGCTCGGCCAGGCGCTGGGCGTGGTGATCCGTCAAGAGCCTGGCGTCGAGTCCCTGGGTGAAGTCGACGCCGGGCACGTGCTTCAGGCGGTCCACGACGTCGTTAAAGTGGTGTTTGGAGCAAGCGGTGAGGTTGTTGTCGCAGACGATGGGCCTGGGCTTCCAGTCGGTGAGCTCGACGAAGTGCGGCTCGATGCGTGGCACAGCGCAGAACGGGCAGCGGCGGATGCAGCCGCGCGAGGTGAACGTGGCGTCGGGGTTGTGGCGGGCGAGGGTGGGCATGTCGCCGCCGACTTCGTGCGCGGCACGGGCGAGGAATTCGGGGTTGAGCATGACGGCCGGGCCTCCCGCTCGCACGTGCAGGCCCTGGGTGCGGTAGAACGCTGCCCAGCGGAGTGCCTCGGGCAGTTGCCAGGTGAAAACGACGGAGAGGTAGGCGACTCCGCCTTGTACCCAGTGGAGCAGGCCCTTGTGCCAGTGGGTAGCGCCTTCGTTGGTCACTGCCCTGGCTTCCTGCCTGGCTTGAGGGTGGCGGCGGTGTTTTCGACGTCGGAGAGTTTGACGCGCCAGAGCTTGCCTGAGCGGTGACTGGTGATGAGGCCTTGCTTGGCCCATCTCTGGATGGTGCGGGGGGCCACACCGGTGGCGCGGGCGGCCTCGCTGACGGTGGTGTAGCCGTCTGGCTGTGCCTTGGCGGCTCTGCGGGCTTGCGTCTTACTCAGGGCGGGGCTCCATGTCGTGGGGGCTGATTATTGTTGTGGTGCCCGGACTGTCAATTGTGTGGCCGTCGACGTCGAGACTTGGACCGTTGAAGGTGGGCGTCGGGGTTGGCGCGATGAGCGGCGTGATGGCGAGCGCGATGAGTGCGGCGGTGACGATGGCGAGGGCGACGAGGGCTAACTTGGTGTCTTTGTTCATGGTGGTCTCCTTTCTTGTAGCGTATTATATGACAGAATAGGCAGGGTGTCAAGGGCGTATGGAAATCTTTGGGGCCGCCTCGGCCTCAATTTGCGCGGGGGAGAAGGGCGGAGCCCCCTGTCTTCGAAAGGTCTGGGGGTGGGGGTTTGCGGGGGGCGGGGTAGAGGCGACTGTCTCTTGGAGTGAGGCCTTACCCATGCTCCCCGCCCCCCGTCCAGCGTACTCGCCGGCTCTTGGTTGTCTTCGGGTTTGTCAGGGGTGAGTGGATGTGTGGGACGGGAAA